>Ga0196970_1000204_pt1 | contig 87822 bp, 75 predicted proteins | sample S1v_513CmetaG_FD_148672 | JGI IMG/M metagenome (GOLD analysis project Ga0196970, IMG submission 148672) | Soil microbial communities from Anza Borrego desert, Southern California, United States - S1+v_5-13C | ecosystem: Environmental > Terrestrial > Soil > Desert | place: USA: California...
TGGCCGGCATGAAGGACAGCAAGGTGATCGTCGCCATCAACAAGGACGAGGAGGCGCCGATCTTCCAGGTCGCCGACTACGGCCTCGTCGCCGACCTGTTCAAGGCCTTGCCGGAACTGCAGCAGGCCGTCTGACACCGTTCGTTTCCCCGTTACCCGAAGAGGTCCCCCATGACCGCCGCCGCGATCCCCTACACCCCGCCGCTGAAAGAGATCCGCTTCGTCCTCGACCACCTCGCCGGCATGGCCGACGTGGCGGCTCTGCCGGGCTTCGAGGATGCCAGCCCCGACATGGTGGACAGCATCCTGGGCGAGGCGGCGAAGATCGCCGAGAACGTCCTGGCTCCGCTGAACCGCATCGGCGACGTCCAGGGGGCCAAACTCGGCACCGACGGAATCGCCCGCACGGCGGAGGGCTGGGGGCCTGCGTGGCAGGCGCTGGTGGAGGGCGGCTGGAACGGTCTGCCCTTCGATCCGGCGCGCGGCGGCATGGGGCTGCCCAACCTGCTGAACACCGCGGTGCAGGAGATGTGGCATTCCGCCAACATGGCCTTCGCGCTCTGCCCGATGCTGACCCAGGGGGCGGTGAACGCGGTTCAGCTCTACGGCTCCGAGGCGCTTAAGGACATCTACCTGCCCAAGATGATCTCGGGCGAGTGGACCGGCACCATGAACATCACCGAGCCGCAGGCCGGCAGCGACCTCGCCGCCACCCGGTCGCGCGCGGTGCCGAATGGCGACCATTACCTTGTCAGCGGGCAGAAGATCTTCATCACCTACGGCGACCACGACCTGACGGAGAACATCGTCCATCTGGTGCTGGCCCGCCTGCCCGATGCGCCTCCGGGCGTGAAGGGCATCAGCCTGTTCGTCGTGCCGAAGTTCCTGGTCAATGCCGACGGCAGCCTGGGCGCCCGCAATCAGGTGAAGTGCGTGTCGCTGGAGCACAAGCTGGGCATCCACGGCAGCCCGACCGCCGTGCTGTCCTTCGGCGACGAGGGCGGGGCGACCGGCTTCCTGGTGGGCGAGCCGAACCGCGGCCTGGAATACATGTTCACCATGATGAACCACGCCCGGCTGAACGTCGCCATGCAGGGCCTGTCGATCGCCGAGCGCGCCTATCAGCAGGCGCTGGCCTATGCCCGCGACCGCGTGCAGGGCAAGCCGCTGGGCTGGAGCGAGGGCCAGTCGAAGGGCATCGTCAACCACCCCGACGTCCGCCGCCTGCTGATGGGCATGAAGGCGCGGATCGAGGCGATGCGCGGCATCCTCTACACCGCCGCCGCCGCGGTGGACGTGGCGCACCATCATGCCGACGAGGCGGCGCGCGGCCGGGCCGCCCTGCTGGTCGATTTGCTGACCCCCATCGCCAAGGGCTGGTGCACCGAGACCGGCCAGCAGCTGGCGTCGGACGGCGTGCAGGTCCATGGCGGCATGGGCTTCATCGAGGAGACGGGGGCCGCCCAGCATCTGCGCGATGCCCGCATCACCACGATCTATGAGGGCACGACCGCCATCCAGGCCAACGACCTGATCAACCGCAAGATCCTGCGCGACGGCGGAGCGACCGCCAACGGGCTGCTGGACGAGATCGCGGCGCTGGGCGGCGAGCTGTCCGGCCATGCTGACGACGCCTTGCGCGTCACCGGGGCCGAGTTGGCCGCCGCCGTGCTGGAGGCCAAGCAGGCGGTGGCCTGGGTGCTGAGCGTGGCGAAGCAGGATCCGCGCCTGCCGGCCGCCGCATCGGTGACTCTGCTGGAGCTGATGGGCGTGGTCGCCGGCGGCTGGCAGCTTGCCCGCGCCGCCAAGGTGGCGGCGGAGCGGCTGGCGGAGGGCGATGCCGACACCGCCTTCCTGTCGGCCAAGCCGCTGACCGCGCGCTTCTTCGCCACCCATGTTCTGCCGAAGGCGGCGGCGCTGCGGGCTACCGTCGTCAACGGCTCCGCGAGCGTGATGGCGCTGAGCGAGGAGCAGCTGTTCGGCGCGGCTTGACGGGGACGCGCTTGCCGGTTGGTGCCGGGGTCTTTGGCCCTTTGTTGGGTGTCGCGGGTGGTTGGGGGACCTCCCGCCACTGCCCCGGCGCCAGCCCGTCCAGTGTCCAGTCGCCGATCGACCAGCGGATCAGCCGCAGGGTGGGGAAGCCGACCGCCGCGGTCATGCGGCGGACCTGCCGGTTGCGCCCCTCGCGCAGGGTCAGCGCGATCCAGCTGGTGGGGATGGCGGCGCGGTAGCGCACCGGCGGATCGCGCGGCCATAGCGACAGGGGTTCCTCCATTTGCCGCACCTCGGCCGGCAGGGTGGGGCCGTCCTTCAGCGTGACGCCGCGGCGCAGAGCCTCCAGCGCCTCGTCGGTCGGGATACCTTCCACCTGCACCCAATAGGTCTTCGGCATCTTGTTGGCCGGCGAGGCAATGCGGGCGATCAGCGGTCCGTCGTCGCTGAGCGCCAGCAGCCCCTCGCTGTCGCGGTCTAGCCGGCCGGCGGCATAGACCCCCTTCACCGGCACCAGTTCCGCCAGGGTCGGGCGGCCCTGGTCGTCGGTGAATTGCGGCAGCACGCCATAGGGCTTGTTCAGCAGGATCAGGCGCGGCACGGGCTTGCTTCCTTGCGGAGTTCGGGAAAGGCGCTATCGTTCGCACCCCAACACCAATCTAAATAGCAGGGGTTCGGCCGTGACGCTTCTGTTCTGCTCCGCCAGCGACAGCGCCGAGGATTGGCGCCGGGAAATCGCCCGCCATTTTCCCGACCTGGAGATGCGCGTCTGGCCCGAGACCGGCGACGTCGCCGACATCGAAGTGGCGGTGGTGTGGAAGCCGCCGGCCGGCATGCTGGCGACCCTTCCCAACCTGCGGCTGATCGTGTCGCTGGGCGCTGGGGTGGAGCCGATCCTGGAGGACCCGACCTTGCCCGACGTGCCGCTGGTGCGGATGGTGTCGGAGGGGCTGACGGTCGATATGGCCGGCTATGTGGTCTACCAGGTTCTGTACTGGCACCGGCTGATGGACGCGTATGCCGCCTTCCAGGCCGAAGCGCGGTGGGAGCAGCTGGATCATCGTCCAGCCTCCGAGGTGACCATCGGATTCCTGGGCATGGGCGAGCTGGGGGCGGCATCGGCCCGCACGCTGCGGACCCTGGACTACCGCCTGATGGGCTGGAGCCGCAGTCCCAAGAGCATCGAGGGGGTGGAGAGCTTCTCCGGTCCCGACGGTCTGGCGGCGATGCTGCCGCAGTGCGATTTCCTCGTTTGCCTGCTGCCGCTGACCGGCGAGACCCGCCGCATCATGGATGCGTCGCTGTTCGCCGCCTTGCCCAAGGGGGCGGTGGTCATCAACGCCGCCCGCGGCGGGCATCTGGTCGAGTCGGATCTGCTGGATGCGTTGGACAGCGGCCATCTGCGCGGCGCCAGCCTGGATGTCTTCGCGACGGAGCCGTTGCCGGCCGACCACCCGCTCTGGCGCCATCCGCAGGTCCGCGTCACCCCCCATGTCGCCGGGATCACCCACCCGTCGCTCTGCGCCGTGCAGGTCGCCGACGCGGTGAAGGCCCTGCGCGAGGGTCGGCCGCTGCCCAATCTGGTGGACCGCAGCCGGGGCTACTGAGCTTAAAGTAAGATCTTCCTCGACCGTCATCCCCGCGACGGCTGGGATCCAGGCTTCCGGCTCAAACAGTTGAAAAGTCTGGATTCCCGCCGTCGCGGGAATGACGCTCGACGAAAGTGCTTCGGGAATTCCGGCGCAGTCGCGGCCCTTACAGCATCTGAATGGCGATGACCGCCAGCAGGGCCGCGATCACCCACAGGGCGGCGCGGTCCGAGCGGCGGCGGTGTTCCCAACCGTTCAGCATCTGGCGGACGGTCTGCGGGTGCAGGCGCACCCCGCCTTCCGCGATGTCGCGGGTCACCCGCTCCGCCTCGCTGACCAGGGCGGGGATGCGGCGGACGGTGGTCAGCAGGGCGCCGGCATCGTCGATGATCTGCGCCTCCGGCCCGCGGTTCTCGCGCATCCACTCCTCGATCAGCGGACGGGCCAGTTCCCACATGTTGATGTTGGGGTTCAGCAGCCGCCCGACGCCCTCGGCCGTCAGCATGCTCTTCTGCAGGAGCAGCAGCTGAGGCTGGGTTTCCATTTCGAACTGTTCGGTGACCGCGAACAGCTGGGCCAGCAGCCGGCCGACCGAGATGTCGGCCAGAGGCTTGTTCTGCAACGGTTCGCCGATGGCGCGGCAGGCCTGGGTGAAGATCTCGATCGACTGGTGGCGCGGAACGTAGCCGGCCTCGAAATGCACGATGGCGACGCGGCGGTAGTCGCCGGTCAGGAAGCCGATCAGCATGTCGGCGAGGTAATAGCGCGTCTCGCGGTCCAGCCGGCCCATGATGCCGAAATCGACCGCAGTGATGGTGCCCTGTTCGTTGATGAACAGGTTGCCGGGATGCAGGTCGGCGTGGAAGAAGCCGTCGCGGAAGACCTGGTTGAAGAAGCTGGCCGAGGCCATCGCCAGGATCTCGTCGCGGTCGAAGCCGGCGGCGGAGATGCGGGCTGGCTCGTCCACCTTGAAGCCGCGGATGCGCTCCAGCGTCAGCACCCGGCCGCCGGTGCGCTCCCAATCGACCCGCGGCACGTTGAAGGTGGGATCGTCCTTGAAGTTCGACGCCAGCTCCGATGCGGCGGCGGCCTCCATCCGCAGATCCATCTCCAGCCGGGAGGTGCGGGCGAAGGTGTCGACCACCTCGACCAACCGCAGCCGCTTCAGCCGGGGCAGCACCCATTCCGCGAGGCTCGCCAGCCGGTAGAACAGGTCGATGTCGCGTTCGAACGCCTCTTCGATGCCCGGACGCAGCACCTTGACCGCCACCTCCTGCCCGTCAGCGGTGACGGCGAAATGCACCTGCGCGATGGAGGCGGCGGCGACCGGCTTGTCGTCGAAGCTCTGGAACAGGGCCTGGACGGGTTGGCCGAACTCCGCCTCGATGATGGCGCGGGCCTGATGGCCGGGGAAGGGCGGCAGCTTGTCCTGCAGTTCCGCCAGATCGACGGCCATCCGCTCGCCGACCAGATCGGAGCGGGTGGACAGCAGCTGCCCCAGCTTGATGTAGGTGGGGCCGAGTTCGGCCAGCGCGCGGGCCAGCCGCTCGCCCTCGCGGCCGGGCACGTCCTTGCGGGCGACGCGGCGCCACAGCCAGAGCAGTCCGGGGGCGGTGCCGAGCAGGCTGGTGGGCAGGGCATCGTGACGGGCGACCGTTCGGCCGATCACGGCCATCCGGATCAGGTTGCGCAGGATACGGAACACGGGGTCTTAAATCCGCCAGCCGGAATGGATGGCGGCGATCCCGCCCGACAGGTTGCGCACGCGCACCGCACCGAAGCCCGCGGCCTCGATCCGTTTGGCCAGATCGGCCTGTTGCGGGAAGCGGCGGATGCTCTCGGCCAGATAGCGGTAGCTCGCCTCGTCCTTCGCCACCACGCGGCCCATGAAGGGCAGCACCTGGAAGGAATAGACGTCGTACAGCTCGCGCAGCACCGGCAGGACGACGTGGCTGAATTCCAGGCAATAGAACTTGCCGCCGGGCTTCAGGACGCGGTGGGCTTCCTTGATCGCCTCGTCGATGCGGGTGACGTTGCGCAGGCCGAAGGCGATGGTGTAGGCGTCGACCGAGCGCGAGGCGATGGGCAGCCGCTCGGCATCGCCGACCGTCCATTGCACGCCGGACAGGATGTTGCGGTCGACGGCGCGGTCGCGGCCCACCCGGACCATCGCCTCGGTGATGTCGCAGACCACCGCAGCCCCGCCGCCACGCTTAAGGAAGCGGAAGGCGATGTCACCGGTGCCGCCCGCCACGTCGAGCAGGGTCATGTCCGGCTTGGGCGCCACCATTTCCATCAGCGTGTCCTTCCACAGCCGATGGATGCCGCCCGACATCAGGTCGTTCATCAGGTCGTAGTTGGTCGCCACGCTGTCGAAGACGGCGCGGACCAGCCCGGACTTGGCGGACGGATCGACGGGGGTGAAGCCGAACCAGTTGCCTTCGGCACCGGACGCGGGCTTTTGCGGGTCGGGGGTGTGGTCGCTCATGGCCGGGAAGATAGCGCGGGCAGGGGCCATGCGCCAGCGGGGGCGTGCAATGCGGCAAGCGCTGCGGCGAATGGCGTAGGGCGGATGGGGGCGTTGGTTGGCGGTGAGGAGGATGGAACGGCGTGGAACGGATTCCGGAGACTGTTCCATCGGGCGTGGTTGGGCGGCGAGCCGGCGGTTCGATGCGGGATGAAACAGGGTGAAACACTTTTTCGCTGATGTTCCATCTGGCGCTCCCTCATTAAACCACTAGGCGCAAAATCCTAACATAAGGGCGAGCCGGTGAGGAGGAGGGCCGGAAAACCACGCGGCTCCCGATCCTTGCCTTACCCTTCACTCGGCCGCCCCGTCCCACATCCCCCTTGCATCCCGCTGCCCCCGCGCGTATAAGCGCATCCTTCCACGGGCGGCGAGGCTGGGCCGTATGGCTCAGGGCATGCCCAACCGTCCGATGGAATTCCGCCTCATTTCCCTCTAGGAAACGAAAATGCCCAAGCTGAAGACGAAGAGCGGCGCCAAGAAGCGCTTCAAGGTGACCGCCACGGGTAAGGTTCGCGCTCAGGCCGCCTACAAGCGCCACTGCCTGGAACAGAAGTCCCCGAACATGAAGCGCAACGCGCGCGGCATGATGACCCTGTGCGACTCCAACGCCCGCACGGTGCTGAAGAACTGGCTGCGCAACGCCTGATCTCGGCACATCATAGAATTCGGAAGGACTGAACCATGGCTCGTGTTAAGCGCGGCGTCACGACGCACGCCCGTCACCGCAAGATCCTGAAGCTCGCCAAGGGCTACCGGGGTCGCAATTCCAAGAATTTCCGCATTGCGGTCGAGAAGGTCGAGAAGGCGCTTCGTTACGCCTACCGCGACCGCCGCAATAAGAAGCGCGATTTCCGCGGCCTGTGGATCCAGCGCATCAACGCCGGCGTCCGTCAGTACGGCCTGACCTACTCGCGCTTCATCAACGGCATCAAGCTGGCCGGCATCGAGATCGACCGCAAGGTCCTGTCCGATCTGGCCGCGCGCGAGCCGGAGTCCTTCAAGACCCTGGTGGACAAGGCCCAGGCCGCGCTCGCCTCCAAGGCCGCCGCGTAACGCCTCGCGCTTCCCGCCCTGGGAACGCTTGCCGTCACGGCGTCAGTTGTAAGAGAAGGGAGCCGGGCCGCTGGGCCGGCTCCCTTTTTCTTTTTGCACCGTTTTCTTCCCCACGCTTGCCGGGAACCGCCATGCTCGACGCGCTGAAAGACGAACTTCTGTCGCAGGTCAACGCCGCCGCCGACCTTTCGGCGCTGGACGAGGTGCGGGTCTCCGCGCTCGGCAAGAAGGGGCGCATCACCGGCTTCATGAAGGAGCTGGGGAACCTCACGCCGGACGAGCGCAAGGAGCGCGGTCAGGCGCTGAACGCGCTGAAGGACGAGATCGCCGCCGCCATCGACGCGCGCAAGGCCGACCTCGCCGCCGCCCACCTGAAGGCGCGGCTGGAGGCCGAGCGGGTCGACGTGACCCTGCCGATCCGCCCGGAGACCGAGGGGCGCATCCACCCGATCAGCCAGACGATGGACGAGATGATCGCCATCTTCGCCGAGATGGGCTTCTCGGTCGCCGAAGGGCCGGACATCGAGGATGATTTCCACAACTTCACCGCCCTGAACTTCCCGCCCGGCCACCCGGCGCGCGACATGCACGACACCTTCTATCTGCCCGATTCGCCCTCAGAAAACGGGGCCGACAAGAAGATGCTGCTGCGCACCCACACCAGCCCGGTGCAGGTCCGCACCATGCTGAACAACAAGCCGCCGATCCGCATCATCGCGCCGGGGCGCACATACCGCTCCGACTACGACATGACCCACACCCCGATGTTCCACCAGATCGAGGGGCTGGTCATCGACGAGGCGACCAACATGGGGCACCTGAAGGGCTGCCTCGTGGAGTTCTGCCGCGCCTTCTTCGACGTGGACGATCTGCCGCTGCGCTTCCGCCCCAGCTTCTTCCCCTTCACCGAACCGTCGGCGGAGGTCGATATCGGCTGCTCGCGCAAGGGCGGCGAGCTGAAGCTTGGGAATTACGGCGACTGGCTGGAGATCCTCGGCTGCGGCATGGTCCACCCGAACGTGCTGGAAGCCTGCGGCATCGACAGCACCCGCTACCAGGGCTTCGCCTTCGGCATGGGGGTGGAGCGCGTCGCCATGCTGAAATACGGCATCCCCGACCTGCGCACCTTCTTCGAAGCCGACCTGCGCTGGCTGAAGCATTACGGCTTCGTCCCGCTCGACATTCCCAACATCGCCCACGGCCTGACGCGCTGAGGCGATGCCGACCATTGCCGAATTCGACGGGATCGTGATCCTGATGTATTATCAGGATCACGATCCGCCCCATTTCCATGTCGAATACGGTGAGTGCGAAGCGCTGATCCGCGTTGCGGATCTGGCGTTGATCGAAGGGGATGTACCGGGCCGGATCCTGCGCCGCGTCACAGAATGGGCGCGACCGAAGCAGGCCGATCTGGCGCTGAACTGGGTCAAGTGCCGCAGTCATGTGGCGCCGGATCGCCTGTAACGGGCCGAGTTTGGAGGGAAGCATGCCGGGTTTGCTGAAGAACCGCATCGAAAGCGCCACCCCGCTCCCGGAAGGCCGGCGGGTGCTGTTGCGCTGGGTCGGCGGTGCCGAGACCAGCGTCGACATGAGCCCCCTGATCGCCCGTGGCGGCGTGTTCGCGGCGCTTTCCGATCCGGCCCTGTTCGCCGCCGTCGCGGTCGGCCCGCGTGGCCGCTCGCTGGTGTGGCCGGGCGAACTGGACCTGGACGCCGACGCGCTGTGGTTCGAGGCCCACCCGAACGACAACCCCTTCACCCATTCCGCCGCGGCCGAGTGATCCTCACTCCCTTTCTCTTCGCCCCTCTCTGCCCGCCAGACATTCATCGCATCACGGACCCGCTCCCATGAAGTTCACGCTGTCCTGGCTGAAGGACCATCTGGAGACCGACGCCTCGCTCGACCAGATCACGGAGAAGCTGACCGCCCTCGGGCTGGAGGTGGAAGGCGTCCATGACCGGTCGAAGGAGCTGGCGCCCTTCCGCGTCGCCCATGTCGTCTCGGCCGAAAAGCACCCGGACGCCGACAAGCTGCGCGTGCTGATGGTCGATACCGGCGCCGGCACCCTGCAGGTCGTCTGCGGCGCTCCCAATGCGCGCGCCGGCATGAAGGGCGTCTTCGCGCCGGAGGGGACCTATGTCCCCGGTTCCGACATCACGCTGAAGAAGGGCGTCATCCGCGGCGTCGAGTCGAACGGCATGATGTGCTCGAAGCGCGAGCTGAAGCTGTCCGACGAGCATGAAGGCATCATCGAGCTGCCGGACGACGCCCCCGTCGGTGCCGGCTTTGCCGATTATGCCGGGCTGAACGACCCGGTCATCGACATCAACCTGACGCCCGACCGTGCCGACTGCGCGGGCGTGCGCGGCATCGCCCGCGATCTCGCAGCATCCGGCATGGGCACGCTGAAGCCGCTGACCGCCGGGCATCTCGACACCACCCCGGTGGAGGGCCGCTTCGCCAGCCCGATCGGCGTGACCATCGCCGCCCCGGAGGCCTGCCCGCTGTTCGTCGGCCGCTATATCCGCGGCGTGAAGAACGGTCCGTCGCCGAAGTGGCTGCAGGACAAGCTGGTGTCCATCGGCCTGCGCCCGATCTCGGCGCTGGTCGACATCACCAACTACCTGACCTTCGACGCCGCCCGCCCGCTGCACGTCTTCGACGCCGACACGGTCCAGGGCAACATCACCGTCCGCCTGGGCCGCGAGGGTGAGACGCTGGCGGCGCTGAACGGCAAGGAATACGCGCTGGACGGCGCCATGACCGTGGTGGCCGACGACGAACGGGCGGAGGCTCTGGCCGGCATCGTCGGCGGCGAGCCGACCGGCTGCACCGAGACGACCGTCAACGTCTTCGTCGAGGCCGCGCTGTTCGATCCGGTGCGCACCGCGCAGACCGGCCGCCGGCTGGGCATCGATTCGGATGCGCGCTACCGCTTCGAGCGTGGCGTCGATCCGGCCGCGGTCTTCGCCGGCATGGAACGCGCCACCCGCCTGATCCTGGAACTGTGCGGCGGCGAGCCGTCGGAACTGGTGGTCGCCGGAGCCGAACCGGACTGGAAGCGCAGCCTGAGCCTGCGTCCGGGCCGCGTCGCGGCGCTGGGCGGTGTCGACCTGCCGCGCGACCGTCAGGTGCAGATCCTGATGGACCTGGGCTTCACGGTCGAGGGCGAGGATGCGGACGGCCGTCTGCGCTTCGGCGTCCCGTCCTGGCGCGCCGACGTCCATGGCGAGGCCGATCTGGTGGAGGAGGTGCTGCGCGTCCACGGCTTCGACGCCATCCCGGCGACGCCGCTGCCGCGCGAGACGGTGCTGACCCGCCCGGCCCTGACGCTGAAGCAGCGCCGCGTGGCGCTGGCCAAGCGCACGCTGGCCGGCCGCGGGCTGTCGGAGGCGGTGACCTGGTCCTTCCTGTCCGGTCCGGTCGCCGAGCTGTTCGGCGGTGGCGAGCCGGGCCTGCGGCTGGTCAATCCGATCAGCAGCGACCTGGACGTGATGCGTCCGTCGATCCTGCCCAACCTGATCCAGGCCGCCGGGCGGAATGCCGACCGCGGCTTCGCCGACGTGCGCCTGTTCGAGGTCGGGGCGGCCTTCCGCACCCCGGCGCCGGATGGGCAGGACAGCGTCGCCGCCGGCATCCGCGCCGGCGCGGCCGTGCCCCGCCACTGGGCGGAGAAGGCCCGCGGTGTCGACGTGTTCGACGCCAAGGCCGACGCGCTGGCGGTGCTGGAGGCGGCCGGTGCCCCGACGGCCAACCTGCAGGTCACCACCGACGCGCCGGGCTGGTACCATCCCGGCCGGTCCGGCGTGCTGCGGCTCGGCCCCACCGTGATGGCCCGCTTCGGCGAGATCCATCCGTCGGTGCTGGAGACGCTGGGCGTAAAGGGGCCGGTCGTCGGCTTCGAGGTGATGCTGGACGCCGTGCCGCTGCCCAAGAAGAAGGGTGGCACCGCCAAGCCGATGGTCCAGCTGTCCGCCTTCCAGCCGGTGGAGCGCGACTTCGCCTTCGTCGTCGACCGCAAGGTGGAGGCCGACAAGATCCTCCGCGCCGTCAAGGGCGCCGACAAGGCGCTGGTCAAGGATGTCGCGGTGTTCGACGTGTATGAAGGTCCCGGCGTGGGCGAAGGACGCAAGTCGGTCGCCGTTTCGGTCACCTACCAGCCGACCACTGCGACCCTGACCGACGAGGCGATCGAGGCGGTCGGCCAGAAGATCGTCGCGGCAGTGGTCAAGGCCACCGGCGGAAGCCTGCGCAGCTGAGGATCGGCATCCTTCGGTTGAAGGAAAGACCGAGCAATACAAAGACCCCCCGCTTCGCCGGGGGGTCTTTTTTTGTGAAGCGGAAAAACTCAGAGAGAGTCGCTACCCGGTTACCCGATCACTCAAGCATATGATGAATCGCTGATTGAGGAATCCCGAGTGCTTTCGGTAAGGGAAGACCGTGGTACTCTTCGTTGCAATTCAATGTTTGACGAAGGCGTGGGGCTCTGTGGAAAGATCGGGTTGCCGGACAATTTGTCTACGGAAGGCCCGTGAATCGACCGATGTCACCGCTATGGCACAGGCAACGCTTCCATTGCCTTGGCGTGTTCGGTGGCAATCATAATGCTGATGACGAAGCTGGGGTAACCAATGGCTGAGCCGAAAGACGATCAAGCAAACAAACCGGCGTCGGTTAAGCCACTTATCGTTGTGGTTGACGATGATCGGTCGATCGTTGAAGGGCTGGCGATCCTGCTGGACGGCTGGGGGTACGAGGTGGTGACCGCGGTCAGCGCCGCCGCCCTGGAGGCGCAGCTCGGCGGCCTGACCCGGACGCCGAACCTGATCATCGCCGACCATTACCTGCCGGCCGGCCGGACCGGGCGCGAGGTGGTGGAGCGCGTCCGCACCGAAACCGGGCAGCAGATCCCGGCTATCATCCTGACCGGCGACAGCACCCCAGAGCGGCGTGACGAGGCCGAACTGATGGGCTGCCAGCTGCTGCTGAAGCCGGTGCAGGTCGGGCCGCTGCGCGAGGCGGTGGAAGCGCTTTGCCGCCCCTGAGGACGGGGTAAACAGCCGTCCGACAGCGCGCAGGATTCTAACGCGTTGCCGGACCCATCCGGTCGATGTCCGGCAGCACCGCAAGAAAGGCATCGACAACCGCCGGGTCAAAGCGAAGCCCCGCCAGCCGCCTGATCTCCGCCACCGAGTCTTCCCGGGACAAAGCCTTGCGATAGGGGCGGTCGCGCGTCATCGCGTCATAGGCGTCGGCGACCGCGACGATGCGGGCGCACAGCGGGATCGCCGCCCCGGTGCGGCCGTCGGGATAGCCGGTGCCGTCCCAATTCTCGTGATGCCAGCGCGCCACCGCCGCCCCCAGATGCAGATGGGTGGGGCCATCGGCCAGATGGCTCGCCTGGTTCAGCAGGGTGGCGCCGGCCACCGTGTGGGCCTGCATGGCGCTGCGTTCCGCCGGGTCGAGGGGCCCGGGCTTCGACAGGATCTCCGGATCGACCGCGGCGTTGCCGATGTCGTGCAGGATCGCCGCCAGCCCGATGATCTCCAGCGTCGATTCGTCCAGCGACTCGGGGAACAGTCCATCGGCATGCAGGCGGCGGGCGATGCGTTCCGTGATCGCCGCGATGCGCAGCGACCGGCTGAAGCGGCCATCCTCCACCGCCTCTACCGCAAGCCGGTGCATGCCGAGCACGCCGCGACCGCCTTCGGCCATATCGGCCAGTGCCGCCAGCGTGCCCTGCTGCGCCCGGTAGAGCTGTTCGTAATGGTGCAGGTTGTCGAAACCGACGGAGATCTTGCCGCAAAACACCTCGATCAGCTTGCGGTCCAGGTCGGACAGCGGCCGGTTGGAGCGCAGATAGACCACCGTCTCGCGGTCGTTCGGCGTGCGGATATAGAGCGTGCAGTGATCGCCGGCATAGAGGTGCGTCCGCTTTTCCAGGCAGGCGGTCACCGCCGCCAGCACCGAAGCGTCGACGTGGCCGGCGGCGGGCTCGTTGATGAGATCCTCGAAGCGGCCGGAACCGGCCAGCACATAAAGACCAGCGCAGTCTTTCCCCTCGCCGCCACCCCCCTCGCCATTCCCTTCGCCGCTGCCGCCGCGCTGCATGCAGAGGATCGCGTCCGGCCCCACCCCCAGCAGGCCGGACAGCTGGGTCAGCACGCCCGCCGCGAACAGCTTCATGGAGCGGGCGCGGAACAGCGACGACGAGGCCTCGATGATCTTTTCCAGGCCGCGGCGGTTGGCATCGATCGCCACGATGTCCTCGTAGGAGCGCAGCGCCGCGACCGTGGTGGTGAACAGCTGCTGGGCGGTCAGCTGGGTCTTCGCCTTGTAGTCGTTGATGTCGTAATCGAGGATCACCGCGCGTTCCGGCGCCTGTCCCGGCTGGCCGGTGCGCAGGATGATGCGGACGTTGCGGTTCTGCAGCTCCTCGCGGATGTGATGGACCAGCCGCAGGCCGGCATCCTCGGTCTCCATCACCACATCCAGCAGGATCAGCGCGATATCGCTTTCCCGCGCCAGGATCCGCCGCGCTTCCGCCGCCGAATGGGCGGACAGGAAACGTGCCTTGCGCCCCTTGTAGGCGAAATCCGACAGGACGAGCTTGGTGATCGAATGGACCTCCGGCTCGTCATCGACGATCAGCATGGTCCAGCGGCTGCCGGGCTCCTCCTCTTCCCACGGACCGGCGTCGGGAGCCGCGTCGTCCAGGAACACCAGATCCTCGTCGGCATTCTCCGGCATGGACCCTGTATCCGCCTGGGGCGGATCGGGCTTCGCGTCGTCTTGCGGGGCGGTCGGGTCGGCGTTGGTCATGGCTCTTCGTTCGTGAAGGGGTCATGAGGGAGGGCGCGGCCGGCCCGTCTGGTGCAAATCCATCAAAACGTATCCAGCTCGATCACCGTACAATCGAGTCCGCGTTGCGCCAACGTGCCGCAGGCGGTGTCGACCTGCAACCGCGTGAAAGGGGCGACCCCCACCTCGTACAGCAGCCGGCCCTTGCGGAAGACCGGCCACACCATCGGCGGCAGGTCGCGATAGGCGCTGCCCGGCCCGGCGGTGAACTCCTTCCAGGCGCGCAAGCCCTCGGCATAGCTGACATATTCGCCGAGCTTGATGCCGTAGAGCATGCCCGGTTCGACCGGCGGCATGCCCGGCAGCGGATAGGGCGCGACCACCCCGACCAGCCCCTGCACCGGCGCCACCGCGCGGGAGCCGGCCGGCAGCGCCAGCGTCGCCTCGCCGTTCGCGGCGCCGATCAGCGCCACCACGTCGCCCTTGCGCAGGGTGAAGCCGCGCCGCTTGCGGTTGCTCAGGATCTCGGTCGCGGAAATCGGGCCGGCGGCGACGACATAGCCTTCCGCCGGGGTCTGGGCGGCCTTGTCCCAGGCGGCGCGCGGCACGACGGCGGCGCTGCGGTGGGGCAGGGGGGCGTCCGCCGGCTGGCTGGCGGCCGGCTTCGGCGGGCGCGGCCCCTCGCCGCCGATCGCCGGCCGTCCGGTGACCATCAGCGCCGGGTCCAGCGAATCGGCGGGGACATAGCCGATGGGCTGGCCGCCGATGGCGATCTCCGTCCAATAGGTGCCGCGCGGGGTGCCCAGCGCGTTCAGCGCCTTTCCCTGCTTCAGCGTCATGACGATGCGGGCATCCTCGCTGGGGCCGATCCGAACCTCGATGTCGCGGTTCAGCACGACCTCGCCGGTCAGCGGCGCGCCAATGGCGACGGGGCTCTGCGCCCGGGCCGGCGGGATGGCCGCCATGATGCTGCCGAGTCCAAGGAGGATGGCGGCGGAGACGGACGCTGCGGTCATGACGTGACTTCCCTCGCAGGCACCGGCACATCGCGGTTCGGCACCCGGCGGCCCAGCATCTGCCGGCCGACAAGGTCGTGGATGGCGTCGGCCAGCAGGCGCACCGGCTTGGGCGCCGTGCCGCGGGCGCGGTGCAGGGCGATGTCGATGTCGGGCAGTTCCGGAAACCCCTCCGCCGCACCGATGCGGCGCAGGCTGGGCGGGATGGTGCAGTTTTCCATCGCCGTCACCCCCAGCCCGCCCATCACCGCGCCATGGACGGCGACGACGCTCTTGCTGGTGAAGGCGACGCGCCAGTCGCGCCCCATCCCGTCGAGCGCGGCGACCGCGAGGTCGCGCACGACGCAGCCCTTGGGGAACAGCGCCAGCGGCAGGGGATCGAGGCTCTCCACCGGGCGGTGTCCCGGCGGCGGACCCGATGGAGATACCGGCTCCTGCGGCGGGGCGACCCAGGACACCGGTTCCTGCCGCACCAGTTCGCCGCCGGCCTCGCCGGCCTTGCGGGTGACCAGAGCCAGATCGTAGCGGCCCTTGTCGATCTCCGCCACCAGATCGGGGCTGTTGTCGCAGATCACCTCCACCATCACGTCGGGATAGGCGGCGTTGAAGCGGGCCAGCACGTCCGGCAGCAGCATGGTGGCGTAATCGTCGGGCGTGCCGATGCGGACGCTGGCCACCGTCGGGCTGCGGTGCATCAGCGCCATCACCTCGTCGTTCAAGGTCAGCATGCGCCGGGCATAGGCCAGCAGCACCTCGCCGTCGCGGGTCATGCGCACGCCGTGGGTGTCGCGTTCGAACACCCGCTTGCCCACCGTGTCCTCCAGCCGGCGCACCTGCTGGCTGACCGCCGCCTGGGTGCGGCCCAGCCTTTCGCCGGCACGGGTGAAGCTGGCGCTGTCGGCGACGGCCACGAAGGCGCGCAGCAGGTCGGTATCGAGATTGGCGGGCATGGCGGGGGACCGGAAGTTGCCTCCCATTCAACCAGAGCGCCTGCCCATCCGCAACGATGCGGTCATTACGAATCGTGATGACGGCATAATGGCTATTCGTTTCCAAGGGAATGGAGCGCGGCCCATGTTCGGTCTCCGATCGCTTTGGAGTTTCCGACCATGTCCCTGTTCGCCGCCTGGACCAGCGTGGTTCTCGCTGCCGCCCGAATCGATCCGCCAGCGGCGCCCCCGCCGGCGGTGCCGGAACCGCGGCGGTTTCGCCTTGCCTACAACCCGGTTCCGGCAGCCGCTCCAGCACCCGGCCGGCGGTTGGTTGCAGAGGAGGCTCCGGCGTCGGTGCGGACTCCGCTGACGCTCCAGGGGCGGCTGTGCCTTGAGAAGTAGCGGGGGGTCCGCCTATCCTGCAGCCGACAGGAATGCGGGAGGAGCGGACGATGGCGCGGGTCTATGTGCTGTACACCGGGGGCACCATCGGGTGCGTCACCAATCCCGACGGGGCGCTGGCCCCGGTGCCGGGCCCGGAGTTCGAACGGCTGGTCCTGTCAATGCCCGGCCTGTCCGGCCATGGGGTGCGGGACTACAAGGATCTGACCTGGACCATGGGCTGGTTCGACCGCACGCTCGACAGCTCCAACATGACTCCGGCGGACTGGATCGCCATCGCCCGGCGGCTGCTGTCGGTTTACGACGAGTATGACGGCTTCGTCGTGCTGCACGGCACCGACAGCATGGCCTACAGCGCGTCGGCCCTGTCCTTCCTGCTGCCCGGCCTGACGAAGCCGGTGGTGTTCAGCGGGTCGCAGGTGCCGCTGACCTTCACGCTGAGCGACGCGCTCGCCAATCTGGTCGGCGCCGTGGTGGCGGCGGGGACCCTGCCAGTGCCGGAGGTCTGCGTCTATTTCGACACCAAGCTGCTGCGCGGCAACCGGTCGTCCAAGGTCGACGCCAACCGCTTCGCCGGTTTCGATTCGCCGAACTTCCCGCCGCTCGCCACCGTCGGCAGCGTGATCGCCCGCAACGAGCCTTACTGGCTGCCGATGCCGGACGCGGCGGTCTCGCTGGATGAGCCGGAGAACCGGGCCAAGCGGCTGGCGGTGCTGGACGCCCAGGCGGCGGCGCTGGCGGAATTCTCCGTCGTCATGCTGTGGCTCTATCCCGGCATCCGCGCCAGCACGGTGTCGGCGATGCTGACCGGCACAAGCCCGGCGGCGAAAGGGGCGGTGCTGCTGGCCTTCGGCGAGGGCAACGGCCCGACCGACCCGGATTTCCTGTCTGCGCTTTCAGCCGCGGTGAAGGCGGGCGTGGTGCTGATGGACAACACCCAGGTGCAGCGCGGCGCCGTGCTGCCCGGCGCCTACGCCACCGGGCTGGGCGCCATCGGCGCCGTCGGCGCCTATGACATGACGCCGGAGGCCAGCTACGCCAAGCTGGTCTGCCTGCTCGCCGGCGGCCTGGACACCGGCGCGGTCAAGGCGGAGATGCCGAAGCCGCTGGCCGGCGAGCTGACGGTGATCGTCTGAGGGTGATCGGGGGCTGATGCCCCTGTCCGGAGGCGGGGGCCATCGGGCTTCCCGCCTCCGCCGGTGGCTTACTCCATGCCGGGCTTGTTCGGAGACATGATGCGTTCGTCCATCGTGCCCTGGCCCATGGAGCCGCGGTTCATGGTGCCCTGATTCATCGAGCCCTGATTCATCGAACCCTGGCCCATCGAGCCCTGGTTCATCGACCCGTGGTTCATGGTGCCCTGGTTCATGGAACCGGCGCCCATGCCGCCCATGGAGCCGCCCATCGACCCACCCATGGCCCCACCGGTCGAGCTGCCGTAGCCGGTGTTGGCTTGGCTGGCATACTGGGCGAGCTGCTGCAGCTCGTTCTGGTCATGCATGATGACGACCTGACGGCCGCGGCGTTCGAAGGAGGACGGGGTGAGCATGACGGTCTGGCCGGTCTTGGCCATCTTCAGCTCGACCATCGTCTGGCCCTGGGCGTCGGTGGTCACGTTCTGGATCGTGCCGGCGACCGGCCCGCCATGGCGGTGGACCACCCGCTTGCCGATCATGTCGCGGCTGGCCTGGACGTCGCGGGCGCCGGTGTCCATCGTGCCGTTGGCGACCGCGTTGGCCCTGCCGGAACTGGTCTGGGCATGGCCCGGCGCGGCGGCGGCCAGCAGCAGCAGGGCCGGCACCGCGGCGGCGAGAATCTTGCGCATGTCATCCTCCCGGATTGGACTCGAAGAAGGGTGCGACGCCTGCGGACGCGCATGCCCTTGGGGAAGATGACGCGGCAAGGCGGGATTTGTTTCCGGAGGAGTGGAAAGAAATCAGTCCGATCTGCGATGGCGAGGACCGCCGCGGCCTACCGGTTTCGTCTTCAGTTCGCCCAGCCCATGCGTCTTGAAGTAATCGGCGAGCGCGGCAGTCAATACACCTTGAATTGATCCCCGCGCGGAATCGCCGTTCATTTTGAGTGCAAGTGCATGCTCGTGCACGATCTTCCAGTCCTCGCGCTCGAGCTTCACCGTCAGGGCAACAAGATCGTCAGCCATGGGGCGACGATGCACCACTCGAAATTGGAAAGCAATTAATTAGCTTACTAATTGTATACGCATTTTATAAAGTATGGTAATAGCTAAATTGCAAAATACGTACTTTGCTCGTAGCTGGCGATAGTAGCCGGACAGGAATGAATTGTGGGAGATGCCGATGGAACGCCGCCTGCTGACGCTCGACCGTATGAGCATCGCCGTCAGCGTCGAACCGATCTATTGGGAGTTGCTCCAAACGCGCGGCGCGCGCCGGGACATGACCATCGACCTGTATGTCGAACTGAACGCCCCGACCCGGAACCCGGAAAAGCTGGCCCGCTGGATCCGCACCACCTGTGTCGGCGACCTGCGCGAGACCCTGGCGGAGCGCGACGAGACGGATGAATGAGCCCTCGGCGCCCCACGGACCACTCGGCAGAGACGAAAAAGGCGGGCCGAGGCCCGCCTTTCCCTATCCTTACTCGTCGCCCATCTTGAGCGCGGCGATGAAGGCGCTCTGTGGAATTTCGACCTGGCCAAACTGGCGCATGCGCTTCTTGCCTTCCTTCTGCTTGTCCAGCAGCTTGCGCTTGCGGCTGATGTCGCCGCCATAGCACTTGGCGGTCACGTCCTTGCGCATGGCGCTGATGCTCTCGCGGGCGATGATCTTGCCGCCGATGGCGGCCTGCACGGCGATCTTGAAGAGCTGGCGCGGGATCAGTTCCTTCAGGCGTTCGCACAGCTGACGGCCGCGGCGTTCGGACTGGCTGCGGTGGACGATCATCGACAGGGCGTCCACCGGCTCGGCATTCACCAGGATCGACAGCTTCACGAGGTCGCCTTCCTCATAGCTGTCCATCTGGTAGTCGAAGCTGGCATAGCCGCGGCTGATCGACTTCAGCCGGTCGTAGAAGTCGAACACCACCTCGTTCAGCGGCAGGCGGTAGACCAGCATGGCGCGGGCGCCGGCGTAGGTCAGCTCGATCTGCTGGCCGCGCCGCTCGGTGCAAAGCTGCAGGACGCCGCCGAGATACTCGTCGGGCAGCATGATGGTGGCCTTGATCCACGGCTCCTCGATGTGGTCGATCCGCATCACATCGGGCATGTCGGCCGGGTTGTGCAGGTCCCGCACCGTCCCGTCGGTCATCGTCAGCTTGTAGACCACCGAGGGGGCGGTGGTGATCAGGTCGAGGTTGAACTCGCGCTCCAGCCGCTCCTGGATGATCTCCAGATGCAGCAGGCCGAGGAAGCCGCAGCGGAAGCCGAAGCCCAGCGCCGCCGACGTCTCCGCCTCGTAATGGAAGCTGGCGTCGTTCAGCTTCAGCTTGCCCAGGCTGTCGCGCAGCCGTTCGAAATCGGCGGCGTCGACCGGGAACAGGCCGCACCACACCACGGGGATGGACGGCTTGAATCCGGCCAGAGCCTCGGTCGCCGGCTTGCGCTCGTCGGTGATGGTGTCGCCGACCTTGGTCTGAGTGATGTCCTTGATCGCGGCGGTGATGAAGCCCATCTCGCCCGGCCGCAGCTCGCCGGTCAGCAGCGCCTTCGGCGTGAAGACGCCGACGCGGTCCACGTCATGGGCGGAGCCGGCGGCCATGAAGCGGACCTTCTGGTTCACCTTCAGCACGCCGTCGACCACGCGCACCAGGATGACGACGCCGAGATAGGGGTCGTACCAGCTGTCGACCAGCAGGGCCTTCAGCGGCGCATCGGCATCCCCCCGGGGCGGCGGCAGCCGCTTGACCACCGCCTCCAGCACCGCGCCGATGTTGAGGCCGGACTTGGCCGAGATCTCCACCGCGTCGGAGGCGTCCAGCCCGATCACGTCCTCGATCTGCTGCTTGATCCGCTCCGGCTCGGCGGCGGGCAGGTCGATCTTGTTGAGGACCGGGATGATCTCGTGGTTGTTGTCGATCGCCTGATAGACGTTGGCGAGCGTCTGCGCCTCCACCCCCTGGGAGGCGTCGACCACCAGGATCGAGCCCTCGCAGGCGGCCAAGGACCGGCTCACCTCATAGGCGAAGTCGACGTGGCCGGGGGTGTCCATCAGGTTCAGCGTGTACTGCTTGCCGTCCTCGGCCTTGTAGAGCAGGCGGACGGTCTGGGCCTTGATGGTGATGCCGCGCTCGCGCTCGATGTCCATGCTGTCGAGCACCTGTTCGCGCATCTCGCGCGCGTCGAGGCCGCCGCACTGCTGGATCAACCGGTCGGCAAGGGTCGACTTGCCATGGTCGATGTGGGCGATGATCGAGAAATTGCGGATGTGCGAAAGGTCAGTCATCGGGGCCCGGACAAGCGAGAGTTTGCCGGGAACATAGGGCGGACGGCGGATGGGCGCAATGATGGTGTGGTGGGGCGGCCGGGGCTATCGCATCCGACCCGCCCTCCCAAGGGCGCTCACCGCCCCCCAAGCCCCCGATACAACTCCATGTACTCCTCCGCCGGTCCATGCCAGCCGAAGTCCCTCGTCATGGCGCGGCGCTGCATCGTCTGCCAGCGGTCGGGCTTGCGGTAGACGCTCATCGCGCGGCGTAGCGCCCACACCAGTTCCTGGCCGGTGGCGTTGACGAACTGGAAGCCGGTGGCGCTGCCGTCGGCGCTGGCGGCCGGGTTGGCGTCGATCACCGTGTCGGCGAGGCCGCCGGTGCGGCGGACCAGCGGCAGGGTGCCGTATTTCAGGGCGTAGAGCTGGGTCAGGCCGCAGGGCTCGGAGCGCGAGGGCACCAGGAACAGGTCGGAGCCGGCCTGGATGCGGTGGGACAGCGGCTCGTCATAGCCGATGCGGACGCCGATGGACTGCGGGTGCCATTGGGCGAGCTGGCGGAAACCGGCCTCGCTGGAGGCGTCGCCGCTGCCCAGCACCACCAGCTGGCCGCCCCAGGACACCCATTGGCTGGCGGCCTCCAGCACGAGGTCCAGGCCCTTGTGCCAGGTCAGGCGGCTGACCACGGCGGCCAGCGGCGCGTCGGGCCGGCGGTCCAGGCCGAAGGCGGATTGCAGGTCGGACTTGCAGGCATCTTTTCCGCCAAGGTCGTCGGGGGTGTAGCGGGCGGGCAGATGCGGGTCGGTCGCCGGATCCCACACCGCGTAATCGACGCCGTTCAGGATGCCGGTCAGCACGTCGGAGCGGGTGGCGAGCAGGCCCTGCAGGCCGGTGCCGTGCTCCGCCGTCTGGATTTCGTTGGCGTAGGTCGGGCTGACCGTGGTCAGGCGGTCGGCGTAGAAGCAACCCGCCTTCAGGAAACTGATGTTGCCGTAATACTCGACGCCGTCGACGCGGAAGCTGGAGGACGGCAGGCCGATGTCGCCCAGCATCCAGGGGCCGAAGAGGCCCTGATAGGCGATGTTGTGGATGGTCAGCACCGTGCCCGGCCGGAAGGGGCCGGCGAAACGGTCGGGGCGCAGGGCCAGATAGGCGGGGATCAGGCCGGCCTGCCAGTCGTGGCCGTGCAGGATGTCGGGCCGCCACCAGGGATCGTAGGACTTCTCGGCGGCGAAACCGGCGGCGACCCAGGCGAGCGCGGCGAAGCGCAGGGCGTTGTCGCCCCAGTCCTTGCCGTCCGGCCCGAGATAGGGGTTGCCGGGACGGTCGTACAGCGACGGCGCGTCCAGCGCATAGGCCAGCACCCCGTCCGCCGTGCGGCCGATGCACAGCCGGGCGCGGTCGCAGCCGGGCAGGTCGGTGATCAGGTCGCCGACCTCGTGCAGGTTCTGCAGGCTGTTCAGAACGGCGGGATATCCCGGCAGCAGCAGGCGGACATCGGCGCCGGCGGCAATCAGGGCCGGTGGCAGGGCGGCGGACACGTCGGCCAGCCCCCCCGTCTTGACCATCGGGTAGCATTCGGACGTGACGTAGAGGACGCGCATCGGGAAGGCACTCGGGTGAAAGGCGGGAGGGGCGAAAGGCGGGGGAAGGCGGGCCTGCCGCTCACTTGGCCGTCATCCCCGCGCAGGCGGGGATCCAGGCTGTTCCGAAGGACCGGCTTCGGAGGCGCTGGATTCCCGCCTGCGCGGGAATGACGGTCGTAGAGGTGAGGGGTTGGCTTCGGTGGAGGAGGCGGGCGATGGAGGCGGTCTATTCCTTCGGCAGCTTCTCGATCATCTCGCGGGTGATCAGGACGACGCCGCCCTCGCTGCGGTGGAAGCGCTTGGCGTCCAGCTCCGCGTCCTCGCCGACGACGAGGCCGTTGGGGATGCTGACGCCGCGGTCGATCACCACCTTCTTCAGGCGGCAATGGCGGCCGATGTCGCATTCCGGCAGGACCACCGCCTCGTACAGCTCGCTGTAGGAGTTGACGCGGACCGAACTGAACAGCAGCGACCGCCGGACGGTGGACCCGGAGATGATGCAGCCGCCCGAAATCAGGCTGTCCACCGCCATGCCGCGGCGGTTCTCGTCGTCGAAGACGAACTTCGCCGGCGGAAGCTGTTCCTGGTAGGTGAAGATCGGCCAGTCGCGGTTGTACATGTTCAACTGCGGCGTGACGTGGCAGAGGTCCAGGTTGGCTTCCCAATAGGCGTCGATGGTGCCGACGTCGCGCCAGTAGGGGGCGTCGTCCGGCGCGTCGATGATGGCGCTGTCGGCGTAATCGTGGGCGATGATGCGGGCGCCGGCCTTCACCAGATGCGGGATGATGTCCTTGCCGAAGTCACGGCTGGAGCCGGGGGTGGCGACGTCGCGCTCCAGCTGTTCGTAGAGGAACTGGGCGTTGAAGACGTAGATGCCCATGCTGGCCAGCGCCAGATCGGGACGGCCGGGCATCGGCGGCGGGTCGGCCGGCTTCTCGACGAAATCGATGATGCGGCGTTCCTCGTCGATGTGCATCACGCCGAAGCCGCTCGCCTGTTCGCGCGGAACGGCGATGCAGGGCACGGTGACGTCGGCCTTGCGGTCGATGTGGTCCAGCAGCAGCGCCCCGTAATCCATCTTGTAGATGTGGTCGCCGGCCAGAATCAGGACATATTCCGGCTCGTGGTCGCGCAGGATGTCCAGGTTCTGGTACACGGCGTCGGCCGTGCCCTGGTACCACTCCGTCTCGCTGACGCGCTGCTGGGCCGGCAGCAGGTCGCAGAACTCGTTCATCTCGCCGCGGAAGACGTTCCAGCCGCGCTGGAGGTGGCGCAGGAGGCTATGCGACTTGTACTGCGTCAGGACGCCGATGCGGCGGAAGCCGGAATTGACGCAGTTGGACAGCGCGAAGTCGATGATGCGGTACTTGCCGCCGAAATAGGTCGCCGGCTTGGCCCGCCGGTCGGTCAGCTGCTTCAGACGGCTTCCGCGTCCGCCGGCCAGCACCAGCGCTACCGCACGTCGCGGTGCGAGGCGCAGATCGCGTTTGTCGAGCATGGCCGTTACCCCCTTTGCCTTTTTCTTGCGGCCGCTCGGCTGCGGCCTTCCCGATGGAGGCGTTGACGGTGCCACATCTCGCCGCCATGTCCAATAGGCCCGGCGGCGGGTTCGCCTCGGCTGACCCGCCGCATCGCCCGCCCGCCTGCCTAGGCGGAAAGAGAGGCAAGCCGTTCGGACTGGATGGAAGAGGTAGAAGGGCTGCCCCATTCTCGCCGTCCGCGGCGGCAGTGACCGCCGCGCAGGCCGTTTTCTGCACATTTTTTGATCAACTGCCGGAATGACAGCCAGACGGCTGCGCCAAACCTGCGCATCCGGCCCTTTCGTTCGGTCGAAAGCCCGAAAATTGCGGCGGAATGCCGGCTCCGGCATCTGCCCATTTCCTGTGCAAACCCACCCCGCGACTCGCCGGGTGATGCCTGTTCCGGGGTACCGCCCCAGGACAACCCTGACGATTCCAAGCCGTTTTGGGCTGGCACGCTTCTTGTAACGGTGGAGGCGTCCTTGGTCCCGTCCGCCGCCCCGTCTTTGCCGGGGACGGGGCGACCGGGACGGGGTCGCCCCAGTGCGGCGTTTGCGCGCGGAATGCCTCCGGTGCCGCGCCGGCCATGCAGGGGTGGGAGCGATTTTGGAGAAAGAGGAGCCTCGATGAACCGTCTGTTCCTTCTGGCCGCACCGATGATGGCGGTTGCTCTGGGCGCGGTCGGCATGCCGGCCGCAGCCCTTGCCCAGGATGCGGCGGCTGCCGCCGCTGCTGCCGCGCCGGCGGCTCCGGCGCTGAATGGCGGCGACACCGCCTGGATGCTGGTCTCCACGGCGCTGGTGCTGATGATGACCATTCCGGGTCTGGCGCTGTTCTACGGCGGCATGGTCCGCAAGATGAACGTGCTGGCGACGGTGATGCAGAGCTTCGCCATCACCTGCCTGATCAGCGTCCTGTGGTACGTGATCGGCTACAGCCTGGCCTTCACCGGCACCGGCGCCTACATCGGCGGGCTGGACCGGCTGTTCCTGAACGGTCTCGACTTCTCGAAGGCGTTCGTGCTGGGCGAGGCGACCGGAGCCGGTGTGCCGACGACGATCCCCGAGCCGGTCTTCATGATGTTCCAGATGACCTTCGCGATCATCACCCCGGCGCTGATCACCGGTGCCTTCGCGGACCGCATGAAGTTCTCCTCGCTGCTGGTCTTCACCACCCTGTGGTCGATCGTGGTCTATGCGCCGATCGCCCACTGGGTCTGGTATCCGTCGGGCTTCCTCTTCGGCATGGGCGTGCTGGACTTTGCCGGCGGCACGGTCGTGCACATCAACGCGGGCGTCGCCGGTCTGGTCGCCGCGCTGGTGATCGGCAAGCGCAAGGGCTACCCGAAGGAAGCCTTCATGCCGCACAACCTGGTGCTGTCGCTGATCGGCGCCTCGCTGCTGTGGGTGGGCTGGTTCGGCTTCAACGCCGGTTCCGCCCTGACCGCCGGTCCGCGTGCCGGCATGGCCATGGCCGCCACGCACATCGCCACCGCCGGTGCCGCCATGGGCTGGCTGTTCGCGGAGTGGATCGTCAAGGGCAAGCCGTCGATCCTCGGCATCATCTCCGGCGCGGTCGCCGGCCTGGTCGCCGTCACCCCGGCCGCCGGCTTCGTCGACCCGACGGGCGCCATCATCATCGGCATCGTCGCCGGCGTGATCTGCTTCTGGTCGGCCACCAGCCTGAAGCACATGCTGGGCTATGACGACAGCCTGGACGCCTTCGGCGTGCACGGCGTCGGCGGCCTGATCGGCGCCATCCTGACCGGCGTCTTCGCCAAGATGTCGGTGTCCAACGCGGAAGGCGCCTTCGCCGCCGTCCTGCAGGCCGACCCGTCCGCCACCCTGGGCCTGCTGGAAGGCAATGCCGGTGCGGTGTGGATCCAGATCCAGGGCGTGCTCTACACCATGGTGTGGTGCGCCGTCGCCACCTTCGTCCTGCTGAAGGTCATCGACGTGGTGATGGGCCTGCGCGTGGACGAGGATGTGGAGCGCGACGGTCTCGACCTCGCCCTGCACGGCGAGAGCATCCACTAAGAACACTCCCTTTCCCACGGGTCTCTTCGAAAGGGCCGCCGGGCTTCCCGGCGGCCTTTTTCGTTTGCCGATGCGGGAGCGTTGCCCGGTGATTGTTGCGCCTTCGGAAACGCTGTGGCGCGGGCGGGCCGGCTTCACGGCGGGGCCGCGGCGGACTACCTCTGGTGCAACATCAGCGCATTCACTTGGGAGTCCCCGCCATGTCCACCCAGTCCGCCACCACCGGTGTCCGTCCGGTCCTCGCCGCCGTGGAGGGCATGGCCACCTCCGACGGCGCCGGGGTCAGCATGACCCGCATGCTGGGCACGCCCCGCCTGCGCACGCTCGACCCCTTCCTGATGCTGGACCTGTTCGGGTCCGACCAGCCGACCGACTATCTCGCCGGTTTCCCCGACCATCCCCACCGCGGTTTCGAGACGGTCACCTACATGCTGGCCGGCCGCATGCGCCATGCCGACAACCATGGCCATGAAGGCGTGATCGAGACCGGCGGCGTGCAGTGGATGACCGCCGGCCGCGGCCTGATCCACTCGGAGATGCCGGAGCAGACCGAAGGGCTGATGCGCGGCTTCCAGCTGTGGATCAACCTGCCGGCCCGGCTGAAGATGACCGAGCCGCGCTATCAGGAGTTCCCGGCCGCCTCCATCCCGGTGGAGCGGCGCGAGGACGGCGCGACCGTCACCGTGATCGCCGGGGACACCGCCCGCGGCACCGCCGGGCCGGTGCGGGCCGAGGCGACCGACGCCCGCTATTTCGACGTGGCTTTGCCGCCGTCTGTCTCCTTCGCGGAGCCTCTGCCGGCCGGCCACACCGCTTTCCTCGTGCTGTTCGAAGGCACGCTGGATGTCGGCGGCGAGGGGCTGCTGTCGGGACCGCGGGTGATCGTGCTGGGCGACGGCGAGCGGGTGGAGGCGACCGCCGGGCCCGAGGGCGCGCGCTTCCTGCTGCTGGCCGGCGAGCCGATCGGCGAGCCCATCGCCTGGGGCGGTCCCTTCGTCATGAACACGCGCGAAGAGGTGATGCAGGCCTTCCGCGACTTCGAGGAAGGCCGCATCTGATCGGGGGACGCCGCGCGCCGGCCTTCCCTTGGCCGGTCCTTCGGGGCCGGCGCGCGGCATCTCGTGCCTTGCACCCCCGCCACCGCCGGTTATCATGGCGCTTTCCGTGTTAACACGAACGATGGCGGGAGCGGGGGCGATGCGTGCAAAGGGTCTGATGGGTGGCTTCAGGGCGGCTGTCGCCACGGGACTTCTGGCCCTGTCGCTAGCCGGCGGGATCTTTGCCCCGGCACCGGCCGCCGCCGTGGACTTCTCCAAGGCCGCCGCCGATTTCGGGCCGGAGGGCGCCTGGACCAACCAGTGCGACATCGACCGGATGACCGACAGCAAGACCTGCCGGCTGATGATCTACCGCCTGTTCGACGACGGGAAGGATGTCGGCTTCATCGCGCTCAGCGTCATCCCGACCGGCAACGACTTCCACCTGTTCCTGACCACCAGCCAGGGGCTGGTCGACCGCTGCGCCATCCGTGTCGACCGCCAACCGCGGATCGAATCGCATGTCGCGACGCTGAACATGTGCATGTTCCCGAACTTCGTGTCCGGCCGCGTCGCCGACCAGTTCCGCAACGGCTCGACCATCCTGGTCCGCGTCAGTTCCCCGCGCCTGGGCAAGCGTGACATCGATTTCCCGCTGAACGGCTTCTCCCGCACCTTCGAGGAGATGCAGCGCAGCCTGCAGTGAGGGGGAAATCCCCCTCTCCCCCCGGGGAGAGGGTCGGGGTGAGGGGGATGCATAGGGAGGATTCTCGGTTGAGGCACGCAGTGCGATCCCCTCACCCTAACCCTCTCCCCGGGGGGGAGAGGGGATTGTCATGCCTCACCCCGGCAGCCGGTAGCCCGCCGCCGGTTCCTGCATCGGGCAGCCGTTGCGCTCCATGCGGAAGCCGGAGGAGCGGGCGTAGGCGAGGCGGCGGGCGCGCATGATCGAGCCGAGCGGCCGATGCGCGGCCAGACCGTGCCAGGGGCTGAAGGCCAGCCGGTCGTCGCCGGCGCGGGAGCGCTCCTCGCTCCAGGCGGTCTGGGGCGGCACGGTGATGCGGGCGACGGCGCGGTAGGGGCTCAACTCCTCCGGCCACAGCACGCTGGCGTCCTCCACCGGCATGCGCTCCTCGTCGGTGCGCAGCTGGACGCGCAGCTCCCAGACCGCTTCATGGTCGCGGAAGAACTCCACCACCGCCTCGCGCAGGCTATCGGGCTTGCCGTTGACGGTCAGCGGCGCATCGGTCAGCGCCGTCAGGTTGGGCGAGACGGGGACGATCTGCAGCTTGGCGACATGGGCGCCGTGGCGCAGGGCCGCCTGGCTGTAGAAGGTTTCGCCCAGAATGTGGGTCGCGGGATGGCCGCCCAGGGTCTTCAGGGTGGCGCTCTCGCCGCCGAAGGCCTCCACCACCCGTTCGGCAACCCGCAGGGTCGCGGACAGCGCCTTCTTCGCCGTCTCCGCCCGGTCGGTGGTGGCGGCCAGCAGCTTCAGCGTCGACAGGAACTGCTTGGCGTCCGGTGCGGAGAAGACCGGGGCGTTGGCCATCACGAAATCCTGGGTCGCCTGATCCTCCGACCCCGGCAACCGTTCGCCGGTCACGCCCAGCACCTTCACCGCCAGACCGCGCGGGGTCGACACGCTGTCGGGCAGGATGTCGCCCGGCGTCGTCGACAGCCGCAGGATCGCCGGATAGCTCTCCGCCCGCGCGAACAGGCCCTGGGCGAGTTCCGCCGGCAGATCGTCCAGCACGTCCAGCCGGCCGATCAGCAGGCCGTGGCTCTTGGCATGGACGCTGCGGTTGGCGTGGCCGCTATCCTCGTAGGTCTTGCGGCTGATCGACAGCATCGTTTCCGCCAACTCGTCGAAAAGCCGGGCTTCATCGGGACCGGGGCTTTCGACCGACGGCGCATAGGGCAGGGGCTTGGCGGAGGCGGCTGACACGGATGGTGTCTCCCGAATGGGGAAAGGGCGGGTGTAGCCGGGAGAACAGCCGCGGCCATCCCCTGTTCCGCCGCCCCGTTCCGCGGCGGCGCGCTTCCCTGTCGGAGCGGTTCGGGCGGGCGATGGGGGTGCGGCGTCACTCCGCCCGATTGGACTCGGCAGCGAGGTGATTAGTCCGGCTTGCCATATCCCATCCCAAGCCGCAATCGACAGCCTGCGGTTGCCGGCAAACACTTGATGGACAAGAAGACAATCAACCATGGAGGACGGTCGTGGTTGCCTATACGTCGATCTACGGGGAGGTGCTCGAACGGACGGCGTGGGAGGGACGGAACATCGTTCTCCTCACCCAATCGTCGGATCTCGACGCCGAAGTGATGCAGGACATCGTCGCCAAGCTGGACGACGCCTATGATTTCTATTCACGCATCACGGGCCGGATCCCGTCGCCCTACTTTACTTACAACGGCAAGGCCACCATCGCCGAGGTGCAGGATACCTGCGGGGCGGGCTGCGGCTTTCTCGGCTTCACGGGCATCGAGATCATGCCCGAGTACTTCAATATCCTCTATGACGGCGTGCGGGACGCGGGCCTTTACGATCAGGTTCTCTTCTACGAACTTGGACGGAATTTCTGGTTCTACGACCAGCCGCTCAACACGCTGCCGCCCTTCACCACCGGCTTCGCCATCGAGAACCGCTTTCTTTCGATGGAGGCCACAGGCGTGGACGGCCTCTCCTTCAACGGTATGGAATGGGACCAGCTGGTCGCTGCCGTTCAGCAGGACATGGCCCAACTCTATTTTTCAAACCCCAACCTCACCTGGCGCAACACACTCGTCACCGATACGGCCCCGGAGAATCCCTACGGCCTCAACGGAGCCGACCTCGCCGGATCGCTCCTCCACCGCCTCTACGAGGATTTCGGCGAGGACAATTACGCCCGCTTCTGGCAAAGCCTCATCTCCAAGGAGGCGGCGACCACCCCGGAGCAGGCCCGCGCAAACTTCCTGGCTGCGGCGGACGAGGCCACCGGCGTCGATTACAGCTGGCTTTTCAAGGAGGGTTGGCGGTTCGACACCGGAACGGCCGACGGTGAAACGCTGGAGTCGAGCGCGAGGAGGGGCAACCACGCCGTCCTCGGCTTCGGCGGCGACGACACCCTCCGCGGGTCCAGAAGGGCAGAACTGATGGTCGGCGGGCTCGGCGACGACACGCTGCTGGGCGGCCGTGGCGACGACACCCTGCTCGGCAGCGTCGGCGACGATCTGATCCGGGGTGACGAGGGCGCCGATCTGCTCGCCGGAGGCGACGGTGCCGACCGGTTCGTGTTCCGCTCCGTCCGGGACATCGGCAAGGGCGCGCAGCACGACACCATCGTTGATTTCGCCCCGGACGACACCCTGGACCTGCACGGCATCGACGCCAACACCCGCCGGCGCGGCGACCAGTCCTTCACCTTCATCGGTGGCGCCGACTTCGATCGGAAGGCCGGCGAATTGCGCTGGGCCGACGGCATGATCCAGGGGGACGTCAACGGGGACGGACGTACCGACTTCAAGATCACCCTGCAGGGGGTGGACAGCCTCACGGCGTGCAACATCATTCTTTGAGCGTGCGGCGGACCTGAAGTCTGCCCCGATACGACGAACGCCCCGCAGGCTGCCTGCGGGGCGTTCGTCGTCGAGTGGGACATAAGGAGCGGATGCGTGGACCCGGTATGCGGAACCGGATCGGCCGGGATCAATGCCGGGTGCGGGCCGGGGTGACGTAGACGCCGTCCCAATCGACGCCGAACAGGGCGTCGTCGCCGGCCTCTTCGACCAGATCGTCATACTCGTGGGCCTCGATCAGCCCGAAGATGGACGCGGTGCCGGAGGCGTCCAGATCGCAGGTCACCACATGGCCACCCACCTCGACCGAGGTGAAGAACACTTCCGGCAGTTCCATGCTGTCCAGGTCGGCGGTGACCGCACTTTCGATCTCGTGGATGGTACGGGACGAGAGGGAGACCCGGAGCTTCGCCGCCTGGGAGGCCCAGACGATGCGCTTCACGTGGGCCGGCTCCTTCATCTCCGCGATGCCCGACGCCTCGTCGCCTTGGCCGGCCATCGCGATCATCCGGGAAACCAGGGTCGAGGTGCTGCTGGGTGCGCGCATAGAAGCCTCCGCTCGTTCGATGACGACAGATTTGCGCGTAGGCGGTTAACGGGGTCTTAAGCCGGGGGCGAGGCTAAAGCCTTACCCCTGCTGAGGTATGGCCTATCCATTCGGTTCTAGGTGGCGGCAAGGGCGGCGGCGACACCTGCCGCGACCCGCGCATTGTTGCGGATCAGCGCGATGTTGGCGGTCAGGCTGCGCCCGCCGGTGATGCGCTCCAGCGCCGCCAGCAGGTGGGGGGTGATGTCCTTCCCCTTGATCCCATTGGATTCCGCGTTGGCCAGCGCCTGGGCGACGGCGGTTTCCATGGCGTCGGCGTCAAGCTCGTCGGCGGGTGGAATCGGGTTGGCCAGCAGCACGCCGCCTTCCAGGCCAAGCTGCCATTTCGCGCGCAGAATGTCTGCCACCGCAGTTACGTTGTCACAGCGATGATCGACGGGCAGGCCGCTGCGGCGGCTGTAGAAGGCCGGGAATTCATCGGTGCCGAAGCCCAGCACCGGGACTCCGCGGGTCTCCAGCACCTCCAGCGTCTTGGGCAGGTCGAGAATCGACTTGGCCCCGGCGCAGACCACGCAGACCGACGTGCGCGCCAGTTCGTCCAGGTCGGCGGAGATGTCGAAGCTGGTCTCCGCCCCGCGATGCACGCCGCCGATGCCGCCGGTGGCGAAGACGGATATTCCGGCCAGCCGCGCCCCGATCATCGTCGCCGCCACCGTGGTGGCGCCGAGCGCCCGAGTCGCGATGGCGACGGGGAGGTCGCGGCGGCTGAGCTTGCGCACAACGTGGCCGCCGGTCGCCAGACGCTCCAGCGCCTCGTCGTCCAGCCCGATGCGGATGTGCCCGTCCATCACCGCGATGGTGGCGGGGATGGCGCCGGCGGCCCGCACCTCCGCCTCCAGCGCGCGGGCGGTCTCCAGGTTGCGGGGGTAAGGCATGCCGTGGGAGATCACCGTCGATTCCAGCGCCACCACCGGGCGCTTTCCGGCAAGCGCGTCGGCGACCTCGGGGGTGGGCAGCAGGATCGGGTGCATGCGCGGTCTCTTCGATGTTGGGGGGCGGTTTTCGCGCCCTATATTAGGACGCATGTCCGCTGCACACCAATCCAATCCCGGCCAATCCAATCCGGGCCGCCCGCACCCCGACAGGTGGATCAAGGTCCTTCCCGAAGGGCTCTATGTCGAGCCGGGGGGCTTCTACATCGACCCGGTGCGCCCGGTGGAGCGCGCGGTCGTCACCCACGGCCATTCCGACCATGCGAGGCCGGGCAACCGCCATGTGCTGGCGACTCCGGGCACGCTCGCCATCATGCGCCAGCGGATGGGCGCAGGCGTGGGGGGGAGCCTGCAAGCGCTGGAGTATGGCGAGACCTTGCGGATCGGCGATGTCGATGTGCGGCTGGTGCCGGCCGGCCATGTGCTGGGCAGCGCCCAGGTGGTGCTGGAGCATGCCGGGTCGCGCGTCGTCGTGTCGGGCGACTACAAGCGCCGCCTCGACCGCACCTGCGCGCCGTTCGAGCCGGTGCCCTGCGACGTCTTCGTCACCGAGGCGACCTTCGGCCTGCCGGTGTTCCGCCATCCGCCCGACCTGGGGGAGGTGGGAAAGCTGCTGCATTCGATGGAGCTGTTCCCGGAGCGCAGCCATGTCGTCGGCGTCTATGCGCTTGGCAAATGCCAGCGGCTGATCACGCTGCTGCGGGCGGCGGGATACGACCGGCCGATCTGGCTGCATGGCGCGCTGGAGCCCCTGTGCCGGCTCTATAGCGATTGGGGGGTGGAGTTGGGGGAGCTGCGGCCGGCCACGGTGGCGGCGAAGGAGGATCTGAAGGGCGCCCTGGTGCTGGCCCCGCCGGCGGCGGTGGCCGACCGCTGGGCGCGGCGGTTGGCCGATCCGGTGGTGGCGATGGCGTCGGGCTGGATGCGGGTGCGCCAGCGCGCCCGCCAGCGCGGGGTGGAACTGCCGCTGGTCATCTCCGACCATGCCGACTGGGACGAGCTGTGCCGGACGCTGGAGGATGTCGGCGCGCCGGAGGTCTGGGTGACGCATGGGCGGGAGGAGGCGCTGGTCCATTACGCCACCAGCCGCGGCATCCGCGCCCGCGCGCTGGCGCTGATCGGTTTCGAGGACGAGGATTTGGAGGGCGATCCCGAGAAGGCCGGGGAAGGAGAGGCGTCGTGAACCGCTTTGCCGCGCTGATCGACGCGCTGGTCTTCATGCCCTCGCGCAACGGCAAGATCCGCCTGCTGGTCGACCATTTCGCCACCACGCCGGATCCCGACCGCGGATGGGCGCTGGCGGCTCTGACCGGGGCTTTGAGCTTCCGCGAGGCCAAGCCGGCAGCGATCCGCGAACTGGCGGCGACGCGGGTCGATCCGGAGTTGCTGGCGCTGTCCTACGACTATGTCGGCGATCTGGCGGAGACGGTGGCGCTGATCTGGCCGGAGCGGCCGGAGAGAGCCAACAGTTTACCGCCCAGCCTGAACGAGGTGGTGGAGGGGCTGCAGGCCGCCAAGCGCGGGCAGGTGATGGGGCTGGTGGAGGGCTGGCTCGACACACTCGACTCGTCGGGGCGCTTCGCCCTGCTGAAGCTGATCACCGGGGCGCTGCGCATCGGCGTGTCGGCACGGCTGGCCAAGACGGCGCTGGCGGAGTGGGGCAAGGCCGCCCGGCCGGAGGTGAGCGTCGATGACGTGGAGGAGGTCTGGCACGGGCTGACCGCACCCTACGCGGAGCTGTTCGCCTGGCTGGAGGGGCGCGAAGAACGCCCGGCGACCGGGTCCGGCGCCGGCTTTCGGCCGATGATGCTGTCCCACCCGCTGGAGGAGGAGGACCGCGCCGCGCTCGACCCCGCCGCCTATGCCGCGGAATGGAAATGGGACGGCATCCGCGTGCAGATGGTGGCACGGGGCGGGGAACGGCGGCTCTACAGCCGCACCGGCGACGACGTGTCGGGGGCTTTCCCGGACATCGTCGATCACATGAGCTTCGACGCGGTGCTGGACGGCGAACTGCTGGTGGCGCGCGACGGGGTGGTGGCGCCCTTCAACGATCTGCAGCAGCGGTTGAACCGCAAGACGGTGACGGCGCAGATGCTGCGCGACGGGCCGGCCTGGGTGCGGCTCTACGACATCCTGTTCGACGGAGAAGAGGATCTGCGCGGCCTGTCCTTCATCGAACGGCGTGCCCGGCTGGAGCGCTGGTTCGAGGCGGTGCAGCCGCGGCGGATGGATTTGTCGCCGCTGGTGCCCTTCGGCGGCTGGGACGAGTTGGTGGCGATGCGTGAAGGGGCACGGGAGAACGGCATCGAGGGGCTGATGCTGAAACGGCGCGACAGCGCCTATCTGGCCGGGCGGCCGAAGGGGCCCTGGTTCAAGTGGAAGCGCGGGGCGCTGACGCTCGACACCGTGATGATGTACGCCCAGCGCGGCCACGGGAAGCGGTCGAGCTATTATTCCGACTACACCTTCGGCGTCTGGCGCGGGGAGGAGCTGGTGCCGGTCGGCAAGGCTTATTCCGGTTTCACCGACGCCGAACTGATCGAACTGGATCGCTGGGTGCGCAACCACACCACCCGCCGCTACGGGCCGGTGCGCGAGGTGGAGGCCGGTCTGGTGCTGGAAGTCGCCTTCGACAGCGTGCATCCCTCGACCCGGCACAAGAGCGGGCTGGCGATGCGCTTCCCGCGCGTCCACCGCATCCGCTGGGACAAGCCGGCGCACGAGGCGGACAGGCTGGAGACGCTGGCGGCGATGGTGGTGGGGTGAGGGTGGCGATTGCGCCCTCGAGCTATTGCCCCCTCCCCAACCCTCCCCCGCTCACGCGGGAGAGGGGGCTAAACGCGAGAGCGGCGGAGTTCCCTCTCCCACCGGAGGTGGGGGAGGGTTAGGGAGGGGGCGCCGGACAAGCATTTCGGCGCAATCAACACCCCCTCAATACCCCTTGGCCTGTCCCCCGAACACGCCCTTGGCCCAGGCGCCGACGCGGTGGCGCCACTGTTCGTGCCAGATGTAGACGCTACCCTTGACCCAGTTCATCTGGATCGCGCGGCGCTGGCCTTCGAAGGGATAGTGGCCGTGCCAGGAGGTGTCGCTGCGGCGGAAGCACATCAGCGTGCCTTCCTCCGGCGGAACCTCGGCGGCGTAATCCTCAAGGTTCTGGGTGCGCAGGATGCGCAGGCGGCCGCCGGTCGCCTCCCAGGGCGGGTTCATGTAGATCAGGACCGTGATGACCTTGCTGGCCGAATCCGGGTGGATCTTGCCGTCGGTCGGCCGGCACATGCCGCGCGCCGTGAACATCGTCGGATAGTCCGACAGGTCGAGCCCGAACTTGTCGGAAAAGGCCTTGCAGACCTCCGGCCCCTTCAGTTCGGCGATCAGCCGGTCGAAGCTCGGCCCCTGGGGGAAGACGCCCAGCGGGATGGAGCCGGGCTTGTCGACCTTGGGATAGTCGCGGTGCAGATCCTCGAGAAACTCACGCTTCACGAAGCCGGGAACGCACAGGAAGTCGAAGGGGTCGTGCTGCAGAGGGGTGGCGCGGAACTTGTCCAGATCGAGCATGGACATGGGTACTGAACTCCCAACGAGCGTGCCGACAGTGGCATTGCCCCCCAAAACCGGCGTCACTTAAACACGACGGAAGTTTTATGCAATAGGTTTGTCAGGGAAGCAGAGTTCCTGCCGCGCCCGCCATTCGGGACCGACATAGTTGACGATGATCGACTTGCGCACGCCGTCGATCGAACGTTTCTCGAACCCATGCCAAGTATTTCTGGCGGGGATGAAGATCAGGCCTTCATTGAAGGCGTAGGGCGCGCGGGCGACCACCGTCCGCGTCTCGTCCAGCACGTCGGTGCCCCAATGCGAGCAGTTCGGCCCCTTGGACAGATAGATCAGCATCGTGAACTTCTTGACGCCGATGTCGGTGTGCGGCTCCAGCCAGAAGCCGTCGGTGTCCTGGCAATATTCGATGCGCAGGCTGGTGCCGGTCAGGTCGACATTGCAGGTGCGCTGGATCGCCTCCACCACCGGGCGGCCCTGGAAAGCCTGGGCGACCGTCTCGCACACCGCGTATTTCGCCCGGTTCTCCTCGCCGAAGTAAGTGCGCGAGGCGTTGTTGGTCTCGCGCTTGCCGTAGGTGTCGGACACCCGCGGCGGCCCCCAGGGCAGATCGGCAATGGCGTCGGCGGCGTCCTCCGGCAGGGCTTCGGACAGCAGCCAATGATTGTAGGGCGTTTCCGACAGCCGGCTGCGCTCCAGGCAACGGAGGAAGGAGGCCGAAACGGTGTCGGCGGTGGAGGTCGTGGCGAGCGTGTCGGCGGCGATCATGGCGTCGGCTGTCATGGCGGCGATTGATCCGGAAGGAAGGACGGCCCTCGACCGGCCTGACGGAGGGCGGTCGGTTTGCCAGCGCTTATGGCATGGCCCGTCCCCGAACTCCGCAGGCAAAGGATCGCGCCGAAGGGGTGCGCGCATTGGTCGCGCCGCACCCCGCAGCCTTGTTACGCCAGACCGTGCCGCTTCCTGTGCGCGGGCAGGCGGCGCATCACCTCTTCGGCGACGATCCGCGTCTCGTCCATCGGCTGATAGCTCCAATGGTCGAGCGAGCCGTCGAAGGGCCGGGTGATGCCGTCCTGGTACAGGCCGTCATGGAAGGCGCGGAACTTGGGCGACCCGCCGTCCAGCTCGATCACATAGACCGGCTTGCCGGTGGAGCAGGCCTCCGACGTCATCGACACGCTGTCGCAGGTCACCACCACGGCGTCGGCGAGGCCGAGATAGGCGAAATAGGGGTTCTCGCCGGTGCCGTCCCACACCTCCGCCGGCAGGCCGGACAGGCGGGCGCGCAGGATCGCCTCGTTGTCGGCGCCGGTCCGGCGCGACGGGGTGACCATCAGCCCGGCGCCATGGGTGCGCGTCAGGTTGGCCAGCCGTTCGGCCACGTCGCCCATGATGGTGGGCGTCAGGCGGTAGACGCCGTTGTCTCCGCCGATCAGCACGGCGATGCGCGGGTGCGGCAGATGGGCCAGCCGCGGGGCGAAGCGTTCGGCCGCGTCGGCCAGGATGGCGGGCGTCACCCGATGCAGCGCGCCGCGCGTCACCAGCACGTTGTCGGCGCGCAGCTTGTCGTGGCGCGGCACGACGACCAGATCGAAATGCCGCGGGCTCATCACCGGATCCTGGATCTGGACGGTGAAGGTCCGCCCGCGCGACTGGCGGCGCACCGCCAGCGAGACGGCGATGGACTGCCGGCCGGTGCCGATCAGGATGTCGGGCCAGGGCGGCTCCACCGGATCGCCCTTGGGGCCGGCGGCGAAGCGGTTGCCGATGCGCCAGTAGGGGGTCAGCTGGCGCCAGGGGGTGCGCAGGCGGACACGCTTGATCACCGGCGTCAGGCCCAGCGCCTCGGCCAGCCCGATGCACTGGTTTTCCATGCCGGCCTTGCCGTCCGACACCACCCAGCAGGTCAAGGATTGCATGAGAACTCGGATCGTTGGGGCTGCGAAGGGGATTGCGGCGAAAAGACCGGTATCCGGGTTGCTCGCCCTTGCGGGGGTTTCGGTCTTGGCGTAGACACCATGCCCGTGTAATATCCTTTCTCCAAATCATCCCCGGAGCGACCGAGTAAAACCATGCGGCGGGTCAAACTCGACCGAATTGACCGTCGGATTCTGCGCGATCTGCAGAACGACGGCCGGATGACCAACGTGGAGCTTGCCCGACGTGCCGGCATCTCCGCTCCGCCCTGCCTGCGCCGCGTCCGCGCGCTGGAGGAGGCGGGATTCATCCGTGGCTACCACGCCGACGTCAACCCCGATGCACTGGGGTTTGGCGTCACGGTGTTCGCCCAGGTCGGCCTCAGCAGCCAGGCCGAAGCGGACCTAAAGAAATTCGAGGAGCTCGTCAACAGCTGGCCGCTCGTGCGTGAGTGCAACATGCTGGCCGGCGAATATGATTTCGTCCTGAAGATCGTGGCGGAGGACTGGGACGACTACCAGCGCTTCCTGACGACCAAGCTGACGTCGGCGCCCAACGTCGCCCATGTCAAGTCGGCCCTGTCGATCCGCACCAGCAAGCACACCCCCGGCGTTCCCATCGACGTCGATTCGCCCGACATCCCGGAAGGGACCGAGGACGACGAGGACGAGGATTTCGTCGAGGACGTGGCCGAGACGCCGCCCGCCCGCGCCACCCGGCGCTGAACGGGCAAGGCATAACGGCCTTTCTACAGGGAGGATGCGGCGAGCGCCTGGAGCAGGCCCGCCGCGGCTCCCCCCAGCACCACCCAGTGGATCGCCACGCCGCGCCGGGTCAGGGCGTAGAGCGCGGCTAGCATGATCGCCCAGGTCCAGATCATCTGTCCTGCCGGCTGCCCGTCCGGCAGCAGCACCGCCATCCCCAGATAGACTCCTAAGTTCAGGATCACCCCCACCACCGCCGCGGCGATGGCGGCCAGCGCCCCCGCGGCCAGACGGTTGTGGATCAGCCGCTCCACATAGGGGGCGCCAGCGAAGATGAACAGGAAGCAGGGCAGGAAGGTGACGTAGGTCGTCAGCGCCGCCCCCAGCGTTCCCGCCAGCGCCGGCGACAGCCCACCCGGCCGGTTCCAGCCGGCGAAGAAGCCGACATATTGCGTGACCAGGATCAGCGGCCCCGGCGTCGTCTCGGCCAGGGCCAGCCCGTCGACCATCTCGCGCGGGCCGAGCCAGCCATAGGCGTCCACCGCCTGCCCGGCGATATAGGGCAGCACGGCATAGGCGCCGCCGAAGGTGACGAAGGCCGCCTTGGTGAACAGCGCCGCGATGCCGCGCCAGGGATCGGTCCCGAAGGCCAGCAGCACCGCCCCCACCGGCACCGCCCACAGCAGGACGAACAGCGCCGCCAGAACCAGCAGCCGGCCGGGCTTGGGCGCCGGCTCCGCAGCGTCCTCCATGGCATCGCCGTCCGCCACCGGATGCGGGTGGGCGAACCAGTGGCGGCCCATCCGCGCCGCGACGCCGCCGACCACCGCCGCGGCGCCGATGACCAGCGGGAAGGGCAGATTCAGCGCGAACAGCGCCAGGAAGGCGGCGCCGGCCATCGCCACCGCTGCCGGACCCTTCAGCGTGCGGCGGCCCATCCGCCAGACCGCGGCGACGATGATCGCCACCACCGCCGGCTTGATGCCGTCGAACAGCGCGCCGACCAGCCCGGTATCGCCATGGGCGGCGGCGATCCAGGACAGGGCGAGCAGGACAAGGGCGCCCGGCAGCACGAACAGTCCGCCCGCCACCAGCCCGCCGCGCACCCCGTGCAGCCGCCAGCCGATGTAGGTGGCGAGCTGCTGCGCCTCCGGACCCGGCAGCAGCATGCAGAAGTTCAGCGCGTGCAGGAACCGCGTCTGGTCGATCCAGCGGCGGCGGTCGACCAGCTCGCTCTGCATCATCGCGATCTGCCCGGCCGGCCCGCCGAAGCTGGTCAGCCCCAGCCGCAGCCAGTAGAGGCAGAAGGTGCCGAAGGCGGGGACCGTGGCGGACGGCGGCGGAGCGGGCGGGGCGGGGGTGTCGGTCATGGGGCCGTACCCTAACGCAAATGCCGCCGCAAGGCAGCGTCCACCATCGGACAGGGCGAGTTCCGGGGACAATTGAGGGGCGGCCATGGCCTTCCGCAGCGCCGGGGTTTAATATTGCAACCGCGAGCGCCGCCGTCGTGGCCGGCGCCGGGTGTCGGGGACGCTGGAGAATGAAGGCTTCCGCCCGCGGTCGCGCGGCTGTGTTGAGTGCGGCGCTGTGTGCCGGTATCGGGTTGTTCGCCGCCGGGATGTCGACCGTGGCGGCACCGGCCCATGCCGCGGTCGGCGTCCACGCCGAAGAGATCGTCCGCTTTCCGTCCACCGATGGCGACCTGACCGGCGGGGCGCCGACGATGCTGACCGGGCGGCTGCTGCGTCCCGCGGGCGCCGGTCCGCACCCGGCGGTGGTCATGCTGCATGGCTGCGGCGGCCTCTATGCCCGCAACGGCCGGGTGTCGCCGCGCCATGTCTGGTGGGCGACCCACTTGCAGCGCCAGGGCTACGAGGTGCTGATGGTCGACAGCTTCGGCCCGCGCGACGTGGAGGAGGTCTGCACCACCGCGCTGAAGGACCGCACCGTCCGCGCCACGGTGGAGCGCAAGCGCGATGCCTGGGGCGCGCTGGCCTTCCTGCGCAGGCGGCCGGAGGTGGATCATGACCGCATCGGCCTGATCGGCTGGTCGCAGGGGGCGGGCACCGTGCTGGCCGCCTATGGCGCCGGGGAAGACGGGCCGGCGGGATCGGAAGCCGGCGGTTTCCGCGCCGCCGTGGCCTTCTATCCGGGCTGCCGTGCGTCGCTGAGCAATGAGGACTGGCAACCCGACGGTCCGCTGCTGCTGCTGGTCGGCGACAAGGACGACTGGACACCGCCGGAGGCCTGCGCCGAGTTGGCCGGGCGCGAGGGGGTGAAGGACAGGATGGAACTGGTGGTCTATCCCGACGCCTATCACGGCTTCGACGCGCCCGACGCCCCGGTGCGCAAGCGCAACGACCTCGCCACCGCACCCGATGGAACGGCCCATGTCGGCACGAACGAAGACGCCCGCTCGGACGCGATCCGGCGGGTGACGGAATTCTTCAGGGATAAGCTGCGGGGGTGAGGGGGCCTGATGTCCCCTCTCCCTGGTGGGGAGAGGGGAAAACCCTCAGCGGAACTCGACCGAAACGATCTCGTACAGCTTGGAGCCGCCGGGGGTGGAGACCTCCACGCTGTCGCCGACGGACTTGTTGATCAGGGCGCGGGCCAGCGGCGCCTGGATCGACAGCAGGCGGTTCTTGATGTCGCTCTCGTCCTGGCCGACGATCTGGTAGGTCGTCTCCTCATCCGTGTCCTGGTCGGCCAGGGTCACGGTCGCACCGAACTTCACGGTATTGCCCGTCAGCTTGGCCGGGTCGATGACCTCGGCACGGCTGATCTTGTCCTCAAGCTCCAGCACGCGGCCTTCGATGAAGCTCTGACGTTCGCGCGCCGCGTGATACTCGGCGTTTTCCGAAAGGTCGCCGTGTTCGCGGGCTTCCGCGATGGCTTTGATGACCGCCGGGCGTTCGGTGATCTTAAGGTGCTTCAATTCCTCCTGGAGGCGGTTGAAGCCCGCCGCTGTCATCGGAACTTTTTCCATGTTCGGTCCATCACCGCTTGCAGTCGTTCGACCTGTCCAAAGCGACATCAAGGACGAAGACGGCGCGGAGGAGGTCCGCCGCGCCGTCGTCCGTCCTTAATACGATCCGCTAAGGTACGACTGCAACGGGGCGACTTCAAGGCTGCCGTTCCGGAGTGCGGCAATCGCTTCCACTGCCGCGCGTGCGCCCGCCACGGTGGTGTAATACGGAATGTTGTAGGTCAGCGCGGTGCGACGCAGGCTGAAGCTGTCGGACAGCGCCTGGGCGCCTTCCGTGGTGTTGATGACCAGATGCACGTCGCCGTTGATCATGGCGTCGACGATGTGCGGCTGCCCTTCGACGACCTTGTTGATGGTTTCCGCCGGCACGCCGGCGTCGCTGAGCACCTTGGCGGTGCCCGACGTGGCGAGGATGCGGAAGCCCATGTCGTGCAGCTTCTTGGAGATCACCGCCAGCGCCGGCTTGTCGCGGTCCTTGACCGAGACGAAGACGCTGCCCTTGACCGGCAGGGTGACGCCGGCACCGAGCTGCGCCTTGGCGAAGGCGAGCGCGAAGTTGTGGTCGAGGCCCATGACCTCGCCCGTCGACTTCATCTCCGGACCCAGAACGATGTCGACGCCGGGGAAGCGGGCGAAGGGGAAGACGGCTTCCTTGACCGCGGTGTGCGGCGGCGTCGGGCCGTTCAGGGTGAAGGCGCCCAGCTTCTCCCCCGCCATGACGCGGGCAGCGATCTTGGCGATGGCGGTGCCGGTGGCCTTGGCGACGAAGGGCACCGTGCGGCTGGCGCGCGGGTTGACCTCCAGGATGTAGACGGTGCCGTCCTTGACCGCGAACTGCACGTTCATCAGCCCGACCACCTTCAGCGCATGGGCGAGCGCGTCCGACTGGCGGTTGATCTCGGCGATGATGTCGGCCGGCAGCGTGTAGGGCGGCAGGGCGCAGGCGCTGTCGCCGGAATGGATGCCGGCCTCCTCGATGTGCTCCATCACGCCGGCGACATACACGTCGGTGCCGTCGCAGACGACGTCGACGTCGACCTCGATGGCGTCCTGCAGGTAGCTGTCGATCAGCACCGGGTTCTTGCCCGACACCTGCACGGCGGTGCCCATGTAGCGCTGGAGCCCGGCCATGTCGTGGACGATCTCCATCGCCCGGCCGCCCAGCACGTAGGACGGACGGATGACGACCGGGAAGCCGATGCGGGTGGCCACCGCCTCCGCCTCTTCCAGCGAGCGGGCGAGGCCGTTGGCCGGCTGCTTCAGGTTCAGCTCATGCAGCAGCTTCTGGAAGCGCTCGCGATCCTCGGCCAGATCGATGGCGTCGGGCGAGGTGCCGAGGATCGGGATGCCAGCGGCTTCCAGCGCGGCGGCGAGCTTCAGCGGGGTCTGGCCGCCGAACTGCACGATGCAGCCCAGCACATTGCCCTTGCGCTGCTCGACCCGCACCAGCTCCACCACGTCCTCGGCCGTCAGCGGCTCGAAATACAGGCGGTCGGCGGTGTCGTAGTCGGTGGAGACGGTCTCCGGGTTGCAGTTGACCATGATGGTCTCGATGCCGGCCTCCTGCAGGGCGTAGACGGCATGGACGCAGCAATAGTCGAACTCGATGCCCTGGCCGATGCGGTTCGGACCGCCGCCGAGGATGACGACCTTCTTCGCTTCGGTCGGGTCGGACTCGCACTCCGCCTCGCCGGTCCCGTCGGTCTCGTAGGTCGAGTACATGTAGGGGGTGGCGGAGGCGAATTCGGCGGCGCAGGTGTCGATGCGCTTGTAGACCGGGGTGACGCCGGCCATGCGGCGCGCGGTGGCGACCGCGGCCTCGGTGGTCTTGGCCAGTTCGGCCAGACGGGCGTCGGAGAAGCCCATCTGCTTCAGCTTCAGCCAGCCGGCCTTGTCGGTCGGCAGGCCGTCGGCGCGGATCGCCGCCTCGCGGTCGGTGATCGCCTTGATCTGCTCAAGGAACCACGGGTCGTATTTGGAGACGGCCTGGACCTCGTCAACGGTGAAGCCGTGGCGGAAGGCCTGGGCGATCACCAGCAGGCGGTCGGGCGTCGGGGTGGCGAGCGCGCCGCGGATGGCGGTGCGGTCCGGGTTCTCTTCCCCGCCGATCTTCACCTCGTTGAAGCCGGTCAGGCCGGTCTCCATCGAACGCAGGGCCTTCTGCACCGACTCTTGGAAGGTGCGGCCGATCGACATCGCCTCGCCCACCGACTTCATCGAGGTGGTCAGCAGCGGCTCCGACCCCTTGAACTTCTCGAAGGTGAAGCGCGGCATCTTGGTGACGACATAGTCGATCGTCGGCTCGAAGCTCGCGGGCGTGGTGCCGGTGATGTCGTTGGTCAGCTCGTCCAGACGGTAGCCGACGGCCAGCTTGGCGGCGATCTTGGCGATCGGGAAGCCGGTGGCCTTCGACGCCAGCGCCGAGGAGCGCGACACGCGCGGGTTCATCTCGATGACGATCAGGCGGCCGTTGGCCGGGTTGACCGCGAACTGGACGTTCGAGCCGCCGGTGTCCACGCCGATCTCGCGCAGCACGGCGATCGAGGCGTCGCGCATGATCTGGTATTCTTTGTCGGTCAGCGTCAGCGACGGCGCCACCGTGATCGAGTCGCCGGTGTGGACGCCCATCGGATCGATGTTCTCGATGGCGCAGACGATGATGCAGTTGTCGGCGCCGTCGCGCACGACCTCCATCTCATATTCCTTCCAGCCCAGCACCGATTCCTCGATCAGCACCTCGCCGACCGGGCTGGCGCGCAGGCCGCCGCGCACGATGTCCTCGAACTCCGCCCGGTTGTAGGCGATGCCGCCGCCGGTGCCGGCCAGGGTGAAGCTGGGACGGATGATCGCCGGCAGCCCGACGAACTCCAGCGCGTCCATCGCCTCGTCCAGCGTGCGGACCATGCGCGACTTCGGCGATTCGAGGCCCAGCTTGTCCATGGCGTCGCGGAAGAGGATACGGTCCTCGGCCTTGGCGATGACGTCGCGCTTGGCGCCGATCATCTCCACGCCGAGGCGCTCCAGCGTGCCGTCGTCGGACAGCGCCATCGCCGTGTTCAGCGCGGTCTGGCCGCCCATGGTCGGCAAGAGGGCGTCGGGGCGCTCCTTCTCCAGGATCTTGGCGACCACCGCCGGGGTGATCGGCTCGATGTAGGTGGCGTCGGCCAGACCGGGGTCGGTCATGATGGTGGCCGGGTTGGAGTTGACGAGGATGACCCGGTAGCCTTCCTCGCGCAGCGCCTTGCAGGCCTGGACGCCGGAATAATCGAACTCGCATGCCTGTCCGATGACGATCGGACCCGCGCCGATGATGCAGATGGATTTGATGTCGGTGCGTTTGGGCATGGGTCCGCTTCTCTGAAGTGTGGTCAGCCGAAAACCCCCCGGCACCGGAGGACCGGAGACGGAGAGCGGGGATGGGCATGTCGTGCAAGGCCCCCTTATAGGGGGTTCGGGGCCGGGGGGGAAGGGGTGGCATGGATGTCACCCTCGCATGACTGAATCTCGGGCACGGCACCGCCGCCCTATGCGGGTCTTGAACCGGGCGTGAAAGGGACGCATCAATTCCCATTCTCCCGTTTCGCATACCCTTTGGAGATACGCCCCGATGAGCCACGCATTCGCCAAGGACAGCCGCGCCTGCGCCGCCTGCGTCTCGTGGGGGGGCGAGCGCGCGCTGTCGGAGGACAACACGCTTGTCCATGTCGCCCGCCACGGGGTGGAGGGCGAATGCCGCACCGCCAGCAGCCAGGACTACCGCCGCATCACCAAGGGCTATCACACCTGCAGCGCCTGGGCGCCGCTGCCGATGCTGAAGAAGCATGGCGGGCGGATCGGGCATACGGCCGCCGGCCAGGCACATGCGCCGGTGACCGCGGCGGCGTCGCGGCCGATGCCGCCGGTGTCCCGGCCGGTGCCGGCCGCCGCCGCCTTCGCCGACGCGCCGGTCGCGACTCCGGTGCTCGACCTGCCGCCGCCGCCCTGCCGCGCCGACCCGATCGATGTGGAGCAGTCGCCGCAGGTCCGCGTGCTCTACACCCATTGGCTCCGGCTGAAGCGCAAGCGCCGCATGCCGCTGGCGGTCGAGATCGACACCGCGCAGGTGCGCGAGAGCGTGCCGCGCATCGCCCTGATGGAGCCGACCGCCGACGGCAGCGATTTCGTCTACAAGTCCTGCGGCCGCGCCCTGCAGCGTCGTCTGGACGGGCGGCCGACCACGCGGCGGGTGACGGAGTGCCATCCGGAACAGGCGGCGCAGCGCTGGCTGTCCGATCTGCGCGCCTGCCTGGAAAGCGGAGAGCCGCGCTGCCTGCTGGTGCGCGACGACCCGATGCTGCCGGGGGCGAAGTTCGTCGAGCTGCTGCTGCCGCTCGCCGATGTGGAGGGCGGGCCGGCGACGCGGGTGCTGGCCTACCGTCATGTGCCGGGCGGCTGAGGAGGCGGCAATGAGCGACGTTCGGAAAGAGGAGCCGAAGGGGGAAGGACCCGGGCCGGAAATCGTCGGCGTCTGGCCGGCGGCGGTGTGGATCGTCGTCGGCACCGGGCATTACCTGAACGACCCCGACCATTTCGCCGGCTGGAAGGGCGCGCTGTATTTCGTGCTGGGCACCGGGGTGGTGGCGCTGGTCGGCGGCATCGCCAGCTTGTCGGCCCGCCGCACCGTCGCCGGCATCCAGGAACGCCTGCTGAAGGAGGTCCGCCACCGCCGCGATTGGGCGAGTTGGTGGGTAGCGCTGGGGCTGCGCGGGCTGATCGGACTGGGCGAGGCGGTGCTGGTGACGCTGCTGGCGCTGTGGGCGGTGGCACTGCTGGGGTGATAAGCGAAAATTCCTAATTTCGATCACGCGCAAGGGCAGTTCTTCAGACGTTGAGATTTGAATTTATGTCTGGACGAAGAGGTGCTGTGTAAATAATCCCATTCCAGGTGTGTTGTGATGGGGGCGGGCGTTATGTCCAGTCAACGGACAAAGGCATCGGCATTGGATGCTCTGCACGCGATGATGCGGGATCCGCGTTATTGGAATGCTGCAGATCCGGAGCGTGAACGATGGATTGCGAAGGTGACGCGCGGGTTTGACGCGCTATATCCTGATAATTCCCGCCATGACTTTGCCGGACGTCCGAAAGATAGGGCGGAGCATGGCGTTACGGTTCATGTCAACGAATACATCCGAACTGTAAGCGGTGAGGATGTGCTCGTTTCAGAACATGAACGGGGTTGGCCGTCCGGCAGCGGTCACGCTCAATCCCAGGGTTACACTCCCGGGAATGGCGTGCCGAAAGCTCCGCCGGGTGTGGATATCGATAAGAACATAAAAGAGGCGGAGAATCATTGGGCGCATACTGTCGTGGGTGATTTATGGTTTTATGATCAGGTCAAGAGTTATGGTCCATGGGATTATAAGAGGATATCGAGAGAGTACGAGGGGTTTGGGAATTTTCATTATGGTGCCGTTGGCGCCGCTATGGGATATTCATTGGACACCCTTCAAAGGACGGCTGGTTGGTATCAAGTAACTCAAGGGACAAGTGACCCATCATGGGGAGGGGTGGCGCCGAGTGTACTTGAAGCCATTCTAGGAATTGGAGGAGTAGCGCCATTTGGCGATGATCCAGTTGACTATGACAATATCGGAAAAGGGTATAGTTATTATGTTGGAAAATACGTGAGGAAAAAATAATGGGAGCGTCGAAGAATAGAATGTTGAGAATATTTTTTATCTCTGTGTCGATAGCTGTGGCTCTGATAATTATTTTTTTCTCTGCGGTCTATATATACATAAATTTTTTCTTTAGCTTTTGCGAGGTTGAGAGTTTCGGGGTGACGCCATCACCAAATGGCGAGACATCAGTGGTCATCTACTCGATCGATTGCGGTGCGGGAAGTCGGTTCAACACCAGGGCAGCTCTGGCTCCCGCAAAAAAGGAATTCGTTCCTGGAAAAAGCAAGCAGTTCCTTCATGTGCGGGGACAGCACGACTTCCATGTCAGATGGATCGATGCGGCAACCGTTGAAATCACTGCCGCCGACGCCGCCGATGCTTTCGGCGAGGGAAACATCGTTCAGAGAGAAAACTCCATGGATGGAGTCGCCATCTCCTATCGGTGACACTTTCTGTGTCGATAGGTGCATGCCATGCCGGAAAGTAAAGAGGATAAATCCTTGAAAAGATACTGACGAATTTTTTCTGATTTTGATCTAACTGTTTAGATAAAATGTATCACCGAGCGGCAATAGAAAATTATGATTAAAAAATTTCAAATAAATAAAATCATATTGGTTGCGGTTGGTGTGTTTCTTTGTGTGCCTATATTGATATACGCAACATTTTTCATCTATATCGCTTTTTTCTTCGATATGTGCCGAGTTGATAATCTTGGGGAGACGCCTTCGCCGGATGGAAAGGTGTCAGTGGTCATCTATTCAGTCGATTGTGGTGCAACAACAGGCTTCAACACGCGGGCAACCTTTGCCCCGGCAAATCGGAAGTTCGATCCGGATGGCAGCAAGCAGTTCCTGTATGTGCGGGGACAGCATGACCTCCATGTCAGATGGATCGATGCGGCAACCGTTGAAATCACCGCCTCCAATGCCGCCGAGGCGTTCGGCGAGGGGAACGTCGTTCAGAGAGAAAGCTCCATGGATGGAGTTGCCATTTCCTATCGGTGATATCGCTGGTGTCGAAAGCGGGCCGGCGGTGCGGTGGGCGGCGGTTCGATAGCCTGAAAGGTTTCCCGTGAAACGCAAACAGCCCCGCTCCTTCCGGAGACGGGGCTGTTGCAGCAACCAGGCACTCACTTCTGGCTGGTCTTCATGGTCCAGCCGGGTTCCACGCCATGCATGTCGGGCAGGCGGTGGGCGATGCCCTTGTGGCAGTCGATGCAGGTGTTCTGGCCGGTGAACAGGTAGGTCTCGTGCATGTTCGCCGCGCGCGGGTTCTGCTTGGTGATGTCCATCGAATCGGCGCTGTGGCAGTTCCGGCATTCCAGCGAGTTGTTGGACTTCAGACGCGCCCATTCGTGCTCGGCCAGCTCGCGGCGCTTGTCCAGGAACTTCTCGCGGGTGTCGATGGTGCCGAAGATCTTGCCCCAGACCTCCTTCGATGCCTGCATCTTGCGGGCGATCTTGTCGGTCCATTCATGCGGGACGTGGCAGTCGGGGCAGCTTGCGCGCACGCCCGACCGGTTGGTGAAGTGGATGGTCTGCTTCAGCTCCTCATAGGGATTGTCACGCATCTCGTGGCAGCTGATGCAGAAGGCCTCCTTGTTGGTCGCCTCCAGCGCGGTGTTGAAACCACCCCAGAAGAGGACGCCGGCGATGAAGCCGCCCAGCGTCAGGAAACCCAGGCTGAAGTGGACGCTGGGGCGGGCGAACAGCCGCCACAGGCCCGTCAGGGCGGATCGGATCGTCATTTCTGGCCGCCTTGGGCATGGCCCAGGACCGAGTCGAAGTCGCGGAAGCTGTTGGGAACGATCGGCTGCGCATCCGTCTGCTGGACGTGGCACTGGGTGCAGAAGTAGCGGCGCGCCGCCACCGTGCCCAGCGTCTGGCCGTCACGGTCCTGGAAATGGGTGACCGACAGCATCGGCGCCTGCGAGCCGGCCGTGTTGCGGCGGTCGTGGCAGGTCAGGCACTTGTTGATGTTCAGGTCAATCTGATAGTCGCGGATGGCATGCGGGATCAGCGGCGGCTGGTCGGCGTAGTTGCGCACGCGCTTCTGGTCGTCGGTGATCTCGCGGTGGGTCGCCTCGGCCGGGACATCCGTGGTGATCGGATGATTGGCGGAGGGGACCTTGATCCCCCCCACGGTGCCGGTGGCGTTGGCGGCTGCTTGGGCCATCACGACGGGCTTGTCGGCGGCGACAACACCGGAGGTGACGCCGATGGTCAGGGCCGGGACGCCGGCCAGAAGGGCCAGCGCGGCGATCAGGAAACGGGTCTTCATGATGCCGGCACTCCTCAGGCGTTCACGACGGGCGTGATCTTGACCGCGCATTTCTTGAAGTCGGTCTGTTTGCTGATGGGATCGGTGGCGTCGAGCGTCACCTTATTGATGAGGACCGTGTGGTCGAAGAAGGGGACGAAGACCAGGCCGCGCGGCGGCTTGTTGCGCCCGCGCGTTTCGACCCGCACCCGGACCTCGCCGCGCCGCGAGGTGATGCGCACCTCCTGCCCGCGCCGGACGTTCAGGTCCTTGGCGTCGTCGGGGTGCATGAACACCACGGCGTTGGGGACCGACTTGCGCAGCTCCGGCACGCGCAGCGTCATCGACCCGCTGTGCCAGTGCTCCAGCACGCGGCCGGTCGACAGCCAGAACGGGTAGTCGGCGTCGGGCGCTTCGGCCGGCGGCTCGTAGGGCAGGGCGAAGACATTCGCCTTGCCGTCCTTGTTGCCGTAGAAGCGCATGCCTTCACCGGCCTTCACGTAGGGGTCGGAGCCCTCGCGGTAGCGCCACTTGGTCTCCTTGCCGTCCACCACCGGCCAGCGCAGGCCGCGTTCCTGGTGGTACAGGTCGAAGGGCGCCAGATCATGGCCATGGCCGCGGCCGAAGGCGGCATATTCCTCGAACAGGCCCTTCTGGACGTAGAAGCCGGCATCCTTGGCCTCGTGGTTCCCGTAGTTCGGGTCGAGGTCGGACAGCGGGAAGCGGTCGACCTGGCCGTTGCGGAACAGCACGTCGTAGAGGCTCTTGCCGCGGTATTCCGGCTTCTTGTTCAGGAGTTCTTCCGGCCACACCTCCTCGATGCGGAAGCGCTTGGAGAACTCCATGATCTGCCACAGGTCGGACTTGGCACCGTCCGGCGCGTCGACCAGCTGGCGCCACAGCTGGGTGCGGCGTTCGGCGTTGCCGTAGCCGCCCTCCTTCTCCACCCACATGGCGGTCGGCAGGATCAGGTCGGCGGCCAGCGCCGTCACGGTGGGGTAGGGATCGGAAACGACGACGAAGTTCTCCGGGTTGCGGTAGCCGGGGAAGGTCTCCTTCGCCGTGTTCGGGGCCGTCTGCATGTTGTTGTTGCACATGACCCAGTAGGCGTTGAGCTTGCCGTCCTTGAGCATGCGGTCCTGCAGAACGGCGTGGTAGCCGATCTTGTCGGGGATGGTCCCCTCCGGCAGCTTCCAGATCTCCTCGGCGTGTTTGCGGTGCTCGGGGTTGGTCACCACCATGTCGGCGGGCAGCCGGTGGGCGAAGGTGCCGACCTCGCGCGCGGTGCCGCAGGCGGACGGCTGGCCGGTCAGCGAGAAGGGACCGTTGCCGGGCTGGGAGATTTTGCCGGTCAGCAGGTGGATGTTGTAGACGAGGTTGTTGGCCCAGACGCCGCGGACATGCTGGTTGAAGCCCATGGTCCAGAAGGACACGACCTTCACCTTCGGGTCGGCATACAGCTCGGCCAGCGCCTCCAGCCGGTTCTTCGGCACGCCCGACAGCTCATGCGCCTTGTCCAGCGTGTAGGGCTCGACGAACTTGGCGAACTCGTCGAAGCTGATCGGGTCGGAGTCGTTGGCCTTGGCGGCGTTCTTCGCCTTCTGCTCCAGCGCATGCTCGGGACGCAGGCCGTAGCCGATGTCGTCGCGGCCGCGCTTGAAGTTGCAGTGCTTCTCGATGAACTCCTTGTTCACCCGGCCGGTCTTGATGATGTGGTTGGCGATGTAGTTCAGGATCGCCAGGTCGGAACCGGGGGTGAAGACCAGACCGATGTCGGCGAGGTCGAAGCTGCGATGCTCGAAGGTGGAGAGGACGGCGACCTTGCAGTCGGGATGGCTGAGGCGGCGGTCGGTGACGCGCGTCCACAGGATGGGGTGCATCTCCGCCATGTTGGAGCCCCACAGCACGAAGGCGTCGGCCTGCTCCATGTCGTCGTAGCAGCCCATCGGCTCGTCCATGCCGAAGGTGCGCATGAAGCCGGCCACCGCCGACGCCATGCAGTGGCGGGCGTTCGGGTCCAGGTTGTTGGAGCGCAGGCCGGCCTTCATCAGCTTGGAGGCGGCATAGCCCTCGTAGATGGTCCACTGGCCGGAGCCGAACATGCCGACGGCGGTCGGACCCTTCTTCTTCAGGGTCTCCTTCCACTTCTGCGCCATGATGTCGAAGGCGGCGTCCCAGCTGACCGGCTGGAACTCGCCCTCCTTGTCGAACTTGCCGTCCTTCATGCGCAGCAGCGGCTGGTTCAGCCGGTCCTCGCCATACATGATCTTGGACAGGAAATAGCCCTTCACGCAGTTCAGGCCGCGGTTCACCTCGGCCTTCGCGTCGCCGTGGGTGGCGACCACGCGGCCGTCCTTGACGCCGACCATCACGCCGCAGCCGGTTCCGCAGAACCGGCAGGGGGCCTTGGACCAGTTCAGCTTGGCGCCTTCGCCGGTGAGGATGTTGGCGGCCGATGCGGGCATTGAGATTCCGGCCGCCGCGGCGGCGGCAGCGGCGGCTTGCGCCTTCAGGTAATCGCGGCGGGACAGGAACATGGCAGGGAGACTCCAGTTTCGGAGGAAATTCGGTCGGGACAGGGCGGATGCGGCGCGCCTGGACGGTGGAGGCGTCAGGCTGCGTCGATCGCGTCCGCGGGTTCGTAGTGGTGGTAGACCATGGTCGTGGTGTGCACGCCGGGGACGGCGTTCAGCTGGGCGATGCGGTCCACCACCTCGGCGGCGCTGGCGGTGACCAGCGTCACGACGGCCTTGCCGTTCTCCGATGCGCACCACTCCAGCCCGGCGACGGCGTTCGCCGCCTCGCGCACCGCCTCGGTGCAATCGGGGCTGTGCTGGATGACGAGGCTGGAGATGTGGACTTCGGGGGCGCGGGGCATGTCGGAAGACTCAGTGGGTGAGGAGCTGGTACATCCAGATCGAGAAGCCGTAGGCCGATACGGAGCCGATGGCGATCAGCGGCCAGACCAGGAAGGCCAGCCACAGGAACATCAGTCCCTCGGCCCGGCGGGTCGGAGCCGGATCGGACTCGGTCGCGATCCGATCGGACGGATGGGACAGGACGGGGGAACTGGTGGGCCTCATGGCTGCACTCTCGGTCGGTGCGGGAACGGATCGACCGATACCAAGGTATGGTCCTTAGGTACCGGTTTTCGGCCCTTAGTATCGATACTTTGGGGCGGTCTGGAATTGACCCAGGTCAAGCGGGGCTATTCACGCCTGTGACGGAATGGCGCGGCGGACCCTCCCATCGCGCCGTGCAGGCCTTCCGGCCCGGACCGCGCTAAACTGGAGCCGGGCCTTGCGGGGAGGGCCCGGGGCTTCGGTTCGAGATGGGGTGGCCATGGATTTGCTGCGCTCCTACTGGTCGCCGGCCGAGTTGGTGACCAACGGGCTGATTCTTCTGCATCTGTTGGGAGCGTTGGCGGTCGGGCTGCTGCTGGGCTACGAGCGCAGCTATCACGGGCGGGCGGCGGGGATGCGGACCTATGGGCTGGTCTGCCTGGCGTCGGCCGCGCTGACGGTGGTCAACGCCTATCCCGCCATGTGGTATGGCGGCATGGGAGTCCAGAGCGCCGCCGGGGCCGGCGACCCGACGCGGGTGATCCAGGGGATCGTGACCGGCATCGGCTTTCTCGGCGCAGGCGTGATCATGCGCGAGGGGCTGTCGATCCGCGGCCTGTCCACCGCGGCGTCGATCTGGGCGACCTCCGCCATCGGCATCATCATCGGGCTTGGCTTCTACGCCGTCGCCATCGCCGCCGCGCTGTTGACCATCCTGGTGATGAGCCTGCTGCGCCCGATCGAGCGGTTGCTGCCGCACCGCTCGGTGGTCCATCTGACGCTGGTCTTTCCCCGCGACAAGGCGCCGCCGCCGGACGAGCTGCGGGCGCAGGTGGCCCGCCATGGCTTCGAGGTGGTCGACTGGGCCTTCCACCTCGCCAACGGCAGCGGCCAGTTCGAATGCCAGCTGGTTCTGCAGGGCAAGGGCGATCTCGACCCGATGACGCTGGTCGCGGCGCTCGCCTCGACAGACGCTTTGGTGGAGTTCAAGCTGTCGCCCTCGCGCATCTGACATGGTTGGGGGAAGATGGTGACGGAATGCATATGTGCTTAATCTTTTCCTAAAACTTTAGCTTTATCGAAGCCGTACGATGACCAAGGATGCGAAGAACGGCGGCGCGAGCGGCCGGTGGATGCAAAGCCGGCGCGGCAACCTGCCGGCCATCCGCATTCGCACCCCGGCGGAGCGCCGGCCCTCCAGCTTTCTGCCCGGCCATCTTCCCGATTTTTTGCGAGTCCTGCTTGGCGCGGCCCTGCTTTGGCTTTGCGCATTGGGCATTGCGTCCGCATCCGCGCCGGTGGAGCCGCTGCGGCTGGAGTCGTCCACCGCTGGCGCCACGCTGGCCGGCCATTTCGCCCGGCTGGTCGATCCGGAGCGCAAGCTGGACTTCGCCGACATCCTGAAGGCCGATGCCGCCGGAGGCATGGAGCCGCGCAGCGATTTCCGCGGGGCCGGCCAGACCCGCGACATCCATTGGTACCGTTTCGACCTGCTGCGCGCGCCCGGCGCCCCGGCCGACTGGATCCTGGAGATGGGCGAGGCCTACATCGACCATCTCGACCTGTTCGTTCCGAAACTGATGGGGCCGAAATCGATGGACCCCAAATCGATGGCGGCGGACGGCCGGCCGCAAAGTCCGGACGCCTACCGGCTGGTCCGGCTGGGGGATTTCGTTCCCTTCAGCCAGCGGCCGATGAAGACGCGGCTGCACGCCCTGCCGCTGACCCTGCCGGAAGGACACCCGGTCTCGCTCTATCTGCGGGTCGATTCGATCAGCGCCATCCGCCTGTCCGCCCGGATGTGGACGCCGGCGGCCTATGCCGACCACCAGACGCCCGACCTGCTGTTCCAGGGCCTGTTCCTCGGCGTGCTGGGCATCCTGACGCTGGGATACGTCGCGTTGGGGCTGCTTCTGCGCGACGGGGCGCTGCTGGCCTACACCGGCTATGTCGCCACCGTCTTCTGCTATTATCTGTTCGCCAACGGCATCGCCGCCGCCCTGCTGCCGGACATGCCGGGCTGGGCCATCAACATGATGGTGGGCAGCAGCGGCTTCCTGGGCTTCGCCGCGGCGCTGATCATGTGGGTCTATATCCTCGACCTGCGGAGCGGGGCGCCGTGGCTGCGCCGCTGTTACCAGGGGCTGGCGCTGCTGTCCGTGCTGATGCTGCCGACGACGGTGTCGCCGCTCTATGCCCTGACCAATCCGGTGGTGACGCTGTCGGCGCTGATCGTGGTGGTGATCGCGCTGGTGCTGACCGCGCGCATGGTCTGGCTGAATCCCGGCGATCTCAGCCCGCGCTTCTATCTGGCCAGCACGCTGGTCTCGCTGGGTGGCCTGCTGCTGACGCAGATGTCGCTGCGCGGCGTGCTGCCGGCCGATTTCGCCGTCGCCGATCCTTACCAGATCTCGTCCATGCTGGCGGTTCTGGTGCTGGGCGTCGGTCTGGCCCTGCGCATCGGCCGCCTGCAGTCCGAACGGCTGCGCGCACGCGAGGAGTCGGCCTTCGCCACCAAGCGGGCGGAGGAGCAGCGCACCTTCGTCGCCATGCTGTCGCACGAGTTCCGTACCCCGCTCGCCTCCATCGACAGCGCGGCGCAGATGATCGAGCTGTCCGGGGCGGTCACGGCGCCGGCGGCGCTGACCCGGCTGGAGCGCATCCGTAACACCACCCGCAAGATGGTCGAACTGGTGGAGCTGTTCCTGTCCTCCGACGCGCTGGACCAGGGAGCGCTGGCGCTGAAGCCGGAACCGGTGGCGCTGGGCCAGTTGATGGAGGAGGCGCTGGGCGGCCTGACGGGGACGGAGGCGGAGGACCGGCTGGAGGTGGCGGTGGAGACGCCGGACCACCCGCTGCTGGTCGACGCGCCCTTCCTGGGGGTGGCGATCGGCAACCTCGTGCAGAACGCACTGCGCTACTCGCCCCCGGAGGCGCCGGTGCGGGTGACGGCCGGCTATGATGCGGCCGGGGACGGAGGTGAAATCGTCATCCGCATCGCCGATCGCGGGCGTGGCATGGCGCCTGAGGAGGTGGAGCGGATCGGCTCCATCTATTTCCGCGCCTCTTCCTCGCGCGGGACGAAGGGCACCGGGCTGGGGCTCTATATGACGAAGAAGATCGTTGCCGCCCATGGCGGCATTCTGACGGTGGAGAGCACGCGCGAGGAAGGCTCCGTCTTCACCATCCGCTTGCCGGATGACGGCGGGCAGCCATCGGCCGCCGGCCGTCTCGCGGCCCAATGAAGGCGGGAGCCTAGTAGAGCGTCTTCGGGATCCGCTCCGTCAGAGAGCGGTCATAGGCGTCGCCGCCCTCGCGGCCGGCGCTGGCCTCGGCCAGCAGCGACCCCACCGACGGCAGGCTGGCGCGCGGCACCTGCGCCGCAGGGTCCCACAGGTGGGAACGCAGCAGGGCGCGGGAGCACTGGAAGAACACCGTCTCGATGGTCACCACCAGCACCGATTTCGGCGCCTTGCCGTCGACGGCGAAGCTTTCGCACAGATCCTGGTCGGTATCGATCACCGCGCGGCCGTTGACGCGCAGGGTCTCGTTCAGCCCCGGCACCAGGAACAGCAGCCCGACGCGAGGATCGGCCAGGATGTTGCGCAGGCTGTCGATGCGGTTGTTGCCGCGGCGGTCGGGGATCAGCAGGGTGCGGTCGTCCGCCACCCGGACGAAGCCCGGTTCGTCGCCGCGCGGCGAGGCGTCCAGCCCGCCCGGCCCGCTGGTGGCGAGAACGAAGAAGGGCGACGCCTCGATCAGCGCGCGGTAGCCGGGGGTCAGCGCCGGCACCTCCTTGGCGATGGAGGCGGGAACCGGTTCGCCATAGAGGGCTTCCAGCGCGGCGGGATCGGTGATGGGGCGGCTCATTTCGACTCCAGCAGGAAATAAACGAAGTCGATGGACGGGGTTTCCAGCCCAAACTGGCTCAGCAGGCCGTGGGCCTGCCCGCGATGGTGGGTCTGGTGGTTGAAGACGTGAGTTAGCACCTGGGCGAAGGGAAGCTCGTGGGCCGTGCCCGCGATGCTGCGGTAGGAGAGAACCGACTCGAACCGCTCCGCTCGCGTGGCGGCCAGCACGCGCAGGATGCGCTCGTCCTCCGCCTCGCGGGCGGCACGGAGGCCAGCGAAGTCGTCGAACAGGATCTCGTCCAACGCCGAGGGCTTCGGCCCGGCGCCCTCGATCCGCTCCAGCCACACCCGGTCGGCGACCAGGATGTGGTTCAGCGTGCCGCGCACCGACCGGAAGAAGGCGCCGCGGTCCTCGCGGAACTGCGCGTCGGACAATTGCGACGCGACTTCGTAAAGGCGGCGATTGGCCCAGCGGTTGTAGCGGGCGAGCGTCTCGAAATGCGGCTTGGGGTCCATGGGGGCTTTCCCCCTCTCCCCCCTGGGGAGAGGGTCGGGGTGAGGGGGACGGGTAGGGTGCATTTGGGGAGAGATTGCCGCGTCACAATTCTTGTGAAGCCACGCAGCGGGTCCCCCTCACCCTAACCCTCTCCCCGGGGGGGAGAGGGGAACCTGTTGGGGGGAAGGTCACACCCCCGCGCGCTTCGCCGACAGGCCGGCGTGGGACAGCAGGACCTCGCGCTTGCCCTGGTGGTTGGCCGGGCCGACGACGCGTTCGGTCTCCATCCGCTCCACCAGACGGGCGGCGCGGTTGTAGCCGATCTGCAGCTGGCGCTGGATGAAGCTGACCGACACCTTGCCCTCGCGCACCACGAGGTTGACGGCCTGCATGTAGAGGTCGTCGCCGGTCGCAGCCGAACCGCCGTCCTCGTCCTCCACCGCGGCGGCTTCCTCCTCCTCCTCGGTGATGGCGGTGACGTAGTTGGGGGCGCCCTGCGCCTTGACGTACTGGACGATCTCCTCGACCTCCGAATCGGAGACGAAGGGGCCGTGGACGCGGGTGATGCGGCCGCCGCCCTGCATGTACAGCATGTCGCCCTGGCCCAGCAGCTGCTCCGCCCCGGCTTCGCCCAGGATGGTGCGGCTGTCGATCTTGCTGGTGACCTGGAAGCTGATGCGGGTCGGGAAGTTGGCCTTGATGGTGCCGGTGATGACGTCGACCGACGGGCGCTGCGTCGCCATGATCAGGTGGATGCCGGCGGCGCGCGCCATCTGGGCCAGACGCTGAATCGCCGCTTCGATCTCCTTGCCGGCGACCAGCATCAGGTCGGCCATCTCGTCGACGATGACGACGATGTAGGGCAGCGGCGTCGGCTCCGACGGCGTCAGGTCGAAGACGTTCTCCGGCTCGCCCGGCGCCGGGCTGCGGCGCGGCATCTTCTCGCCGGCGGCGATCATCTCCGCCATGCGGGCGTTGTAGCCCTCGATGTTGCGCACGCCGAGCTTGGACATCGCCTCGTAGCGGCTTTCCATCTCGCGCACGGCCCAGCGCAATGCCACCACCGCCTTCTTGGGATCGGTGACGACGGGGGTCAGCAGATGCGGGATTCCGTCGTAGACCGACAGCTCCAGCATCTTGGGATCGACCATGATGAAGCGGCAGCGCTCCGGCGGCAGCCGGTAGAGCAGCGACAGGATCATCGTGTTGATCGCCACCGACTTGCCCGAGCCGGTGGTGCCGGCGACCAGCAGGTGCGGCATGCGGGCGAGGTCGGCCACCACCGGCTCGCCGCTGATGTCCTTGCCGAGCGCGATGGCGAGCTGGGCCGTGGTGTTGCGGAAGGCGTCGTGGTCGAAGCTCTCGCGCAGATAGACCATCTCGCGCACCGGGTTCGGCAGCTCGACGCCGATGACGCTGCGGCCGGGGACGATGGCGATGCGGGCGGTCACCACGCTCATCGAGCGGGCGATATCGTCGGTCAGGTTGATGACGGTGGCCGACTTGGTGCCGGGCGCCGGCTCGAACTCGTAGAGGGTGACGACCGGGCCGGGGCGAACGTCCATGATCTCGCCGCGGACGCGGAAGTTCTTCAGGACGGTTTCCAGCATCCGCGCATTGCGGGCCAGCACCGATTCGTCATGCTGCTGGACCGGGCGCGGCGGCGGGTTCTGCAGCAGCGCGACGGCGGGCAGCGAATAGACGGCGGGATAGTCCACCGGCTCCGCCGGAGCGGCGGGTGCGGCAGCGGGGGCGGCTTGCGGCGCGTCCGGGGCGGGCGCACAGGGGCTTGCCGCTTCCGGTGCCGGCGCAGCTTCGCACGGGGTGGCGGCAGGGGGCTCCGCCTCGGCCGGGTCGCGCGCCTCATAGGCCCATTCGACGCCCGACAGGAAGGCGAAGCCGGCGACCACCGCCAGCGCCTCGTCCGACAGGTTGGTGGAATAGACGGTGCCGGCGCGCGGGGTGCCGGGCAGAACCTCCACATCCCACATCACGCGGCCATCGGGGCGCGGGTTGGGGACGAGGTTGAAGGGGCGGCCGTTCAGCGCGCACCACAGATTGAATTCGTCGGCGGTCACCACGCCCGCCTGGGTGGGCGGGGCGGCGAGATGCGGCATACGCGGGGTCATGCCGAGGCTCCCGGCTTCTGAACGGTGAGGGGGACTGGACCGGAGGAGGAGCCGCCCGGCCCCGGAGCATTCCCAGGGGAGTATACCTGGGGGCGGGCCGCCAGCTCGCGCGGCGTCATCTCGTAGGCGGCGACCAGCAGCTTGTCGATGCCGACCCCGTCACTGGACATCGGCAGGACCAGCCGTTCGAAGCTGCGGCTGCGGCCGCCGAAGACGGCGGTGTGGACACGGGCGACGGGCAGCCGTTCGCGGCGCACCGTCTCGTATTCCGGCTGCAGCACGGCGCGCTGTTCCGGCGGCAGATCGTCCAGCGTTGCGCCCAGGCGCGACTGACCGAAGGCCGCGACCAGCGCCTTGCCGTAATAGGAATAGACGAAGGTGCCGGCTTCCTCCCCGATCACCTCGAACACGACGATGTTGTCCTTCCACGGCCGCAGGTCGGCCGGGGAGATGCTGCTGGGGACCGGCGGCCGGCCGGCGACGGATTTGGTGAGCCAGAATTCGAGCAGGCCGCTGAGGGACGGCGTCGCCAGCTCGGTTCTTTCCTTGGTCATGACAATCGCAGCTGGACGGGCGGCGCTCCCGCGGGGGTAACGCCGCCGGAGCTTTCAAGAGCCGCCGGAACCATACCCGCAAGGGCCGGTGCGGCGCAACCGCAAGGGCCAAGCCCGGCGAGTGTGCCGCAATCCGGCTTTTACCGGGCCTTCATCACGCCGCGCAGGAGACGCCGGTGCCGCCAAGGCCGCAGTAGCCGTTGGGATTCTTGGCAAGATACTGCTGGTGGTAGGCTTCCGCGAAGTAGAAGGGCGGGGCCTCGCGGATCTCGGTAGTGATCGGGCCGTATCCGGCCTGGGCCAGCCGGTCCTGATAGGCCGCCAGCGTCGCCTCGGCCGCCGCCTTCTGGGCGGGGCTGTGGGTGTAGACGGCGGAGCGGTACTGGGTGCCGACGTCGTTGCCCTGGCGCATGCCCTGGGTCGGGTCGTGCGATTCCCAGAAGACGCGCAGCAGGTCCTCGGCCGTCACCATGGCCGGGTCGTAGACGACGCGCACCGCCTCGGTGTGGCCGGTGCGGCCGGAACAGACCTCTTCATAGGTCGGGTTCGGGGTGTGGCCGCCCTGATAACCGACGGCGGTCACCCAGACGCCGGGAACCTGCCAGAACTTGCGCTCCGCCCCCCAGAAGCAGCCGAGCCCGAGGTCGATGACCTCCAATCCGGGCGGGTAGGGCGGGGCGAGGCGGTGGCCGTTGACGTGATGCTGGTCGGGCACCGGAACGGCTTGGCTGCGGCCGGGCAGCGCCTCCTCCGGCGTCGGCAGCGTCGGCGGCTTGCGCATGAAATGCCCCAGCATGGTCGGGTCTCCCATCAGTAACGATCCGTTGGAGGGACCCCTTATGTCGGGTCGCGGCCCGGCCGCGGCAAGATGGCGCAGGACTGGCTGCCCATGCCGGGACCTTCGGGCGTTTCCCTGTGTTTGACCCTGTGAGCCAGGAGGAACTTGAGAAAGGAGAGTCACTATGGCGAGCACCACCGACGATCGCCTCGTCGAATCGCTGATCGACCATGGCCGCCGCAACGGCAACCGCCTGAGCGCCGAGGCGCTGGGCAGCGTCCTGCCCGTGGACACCATGACGCCGGAGGAAACCGCCGCGGTGATCGAGCGGGTCGAGGCGGCCGGTGTCGAGGTCGAACTGGACGATTCGCGCCTGATGCAGGGCCGTCCCAATCCGGCGCTGGCCCGGCAGACCGGCGATTACCGCCGCGGCGACGGCGTGGTGGACATGGCGAGCCCGGCGGCGCCGGCGGTCTCGGCCCCCGGTGCCGTGCCGTCGCGCCATGGCTGGGCCGACGACATCGGGACTGGGCATGCAGGGCATCACCATGGCGCTGCGCCGACCTGGACGCGCAACGGGGTGGAGCTGCTGCCGCTGGCGTCGGTCGCCGTGGTCGCGCTCTTGTTGATCCTGATGCTCGGGTAGCGCTGGAGCGCGTTCAGCCCGTTGCCAGGGCGTGGATGAGGATGGCGGCGGTGGCGGCGACGTTCAGCGACTGGACGCGCCCGCTGCCGGGGATGGTCAGCACTGCCTCGCAGGCCGCGAGCGTGGCCGGCGGGATGCCATCCTCCTCATTGCCCAGGATGACGGCGGGCGGCTTTGTATTCTGCTTGCCGCGCCAGCCGGTCAGCGCACCGGCATCGACGGTCGGGCGTGTCTGGTCCAGCGCCGTGCCGAAGACCCGGTGGCTGGTGCGCAGCCGCTTCAGCAGGGCGGGCAGAGCGGGCGCGCGCTCCAGCGTCACCCACTCGAACCCGCCCTCCGCCACGCGGTAGGCGGCCTCCGACGGCAGGGCCTGGCCGGGATGGTCGGAGACCAGCACGCGCGGCAGTCCGAAGAAGGCGGCGGTCCGCAGGATGGCGCCCAGGTTGTGCGGGTTGCCGACGCCATCAAGGATCAGCAGCGGCTCGCCCGCGCGGCGCACGACCTCCGGATCGAACAGCGGCACGCTGCGCGGCGCCATCAGTGCCACCACCCCGCCATGCAGGACGGTGCCGGCGACCTTCGCCAGCTCCTCGCCCTCCACCATGCGGTAGGGCCTGCGGGCGGTCGCCATCGCCTTGCAGAAGGCCCCGACCGCCGGTTTCAGCCGCTCGTCGAAGAACAGGCGCTCGACCCGCTCAGGTTCATGGGCGAACAGGGCGGAGACGGCGGCCAGCCCGGCGACGCGGAACAGCTTGCGCGATTCGGTTGGCTCCGGGGTGGGCGGAGCGGACGGGGCGGCGGGCCTGGGGTGGTGAGGATGGGGGCGGGAGCGGCTGGGATGGGGCGGGCGCCCGCGCGGAGGCATGGAGGTCCTGTCTGTCTGAAATAGGGTGGCGGGTTACAGCAGCTTCACCACCAGGAAGCCGCCGATCAGCGCCACCGCGAACACGCTGGTGACGAGCGTCAGCCGCTTCTCGATGAAGGCGCGGATCGGCGGGCCGAAGAAATACAGCAGCGCCGCGACCAGATAGAAGCGCATCGACCGCGAGATGATCGAGGCGCCGATGAACACCCACAGCGGCAGGTGCGCGACACCTGCGGTGATGGTCAGCAGCTTGTAGGGGATGGGCGTCATGCCCTTGATGATCAGGATCTCCGCCCCGTAATCGACGAAGGTCTGGCGCAGCTGCTCGAACTTGTCGGTCAGGTGGTAGAACTCGATCACCCAGCGGCCGATCGTCTCGTACAGGAAATAGCCGATCATGTAGCCGGCGATGCCGCCGACCACCGAGGCCAGCGTGCAGATGGTCGCCAGCTTCCAGGCCGCCTTGCGGTTGGCAATGACCATCGGCACCAGCAGCAGGTCCGGCGGCAGCGGGAAGAAGGAGCTTTCGGCGAAGGACACCCCGGCCAGCCACTTGGTCGAATCCTTCGACGCGGCCTTGGCCATGGTCCAGTCGTAAAGACGCTTCAGCATGAATGGGCCGTCCTTCGTCGCTGCCGTTGCGGTGCGCCGTAAGGCGCCTGTTGCACTGCGCCGTAAGGCGCATCTGGCTCCTTTTAGGCGGGAGCGTGCCGGTGCGCCAGTGCCCAATTCGATCGCCCCCGGACAGGCAGGGCCCATCCGGAGGCGTTAGCCCGGTCATGCGAGGCGGCTTTGAGCCGGTGTCGTTAGGCGGCGGCAAGACCCTTCGGCGTCGCATTGGCGTTCGCCGTGGCGGCTTCCGCCGGAGCGGCCTTGCGGCGCTCGCCGCGCAGGCGCAGCAGGTTGGCGGCGGCGCTGAAGGCGTCCGAGGCCATGGCGAAGGGCGACATCACCAGCGCGTTGTGGCTGATCCAGAAGGCGCCGGCCACCAGCAGCAGCAGGCGCATGCGTACCGCATCCGACTGCCAGCGCGCCAGCGTGGAGAAGGTGATGCCCAGGCTGGACAGCGCCGAGGGCAGGCCCGACCAGGTGAAGACGGCGATCGTCGCGATGGCCGGCACCGTGGCGGCGAAGGTCGCTGTCTGCCAGCGGTTGCGCCCCTCCGGCATCGCCACCAGGGCCTGCGTCACCACCAGCAGGCACAGCGCCGCCGCGGTGTGGGCACCCAGCAGCACATAGTGGATGATGAACATCAGGTTGGTCGCCGCCTGCCCGGCCAGCAGGGCGCGGCGCTTCTTCATCAGCGGCCACAGGCACGAACCGGCGAAGGCGGCCGCACCGAAGGCATCGGCGGCGGTGATGGTCAGCGGGAGGGACAGCATGGCGCGGGTGGCTCGGGAGGGGGCAGAAGGGCGCAAGGGACCCCTTGCGGTGCCGCGGAGGCGGTCCGTTCGGGTGGTGTGGCGGATGGCATGCCGGGAAAACGTCTGTTGCCGATCGGTCACGCTGGAACCAAGCTGCAACGGAGCCATATGTACGGCGCAGCGCCCCGCCGCACCACCGGGCTTCCCGGTGCCCAGGGCTGCACCGCGCGCATGGAAGAAAAAGCGCCCCGCAGTGCTCGGCGGAGCCTTGGCGATAACTTGAAGCGGCCAAGCCGATGACTTGGCTGGCAAATCAAGCGGTCAGCCGGCCGGCGGCGTTTCGGACCCGTTCTCGTCTCCGGGTTGCTCGTCCTTCAGCATCTCGTCCAGCCAGCGCAGGTGCGGTTCGGCGGCCTTGCGGGCCTCCTCCTGCATGCGGCGGTAGCGGGCGACCACCTCCTGCCCCAGCGGGGTCAGGCCGGCGCCGCCGCCCTCGCGGCCGCCGACGCTGGTGCGGATCACCGGCTCGCGGAAGGCGGTGTTCATCGTCTCCACCAGGAACCAGGCGCGCCGGAAGGTCATGTCCAGCGACCGCGCCGCGGCGGAGATGGAGCCGGTGCGGTCGATGGCCTCCAGCAACGCGATCTTGCCGGGGCCGATGGCGCCCGACGGGTGCATGAAGCGGACGCGAAGGTCGGTGGACATGGCGTTTGTCGGGGGCTTTCCGGTGGGATGGCATTCCGATGGGATCCGAACGGATCGGAACAACCATGTGGGGGCGGTCCCACCGGTTCAAGCGACAAGTGGCGCAATAGGGGCAACCACCGATGGAGGCGCGATACGTCGCACCCCCCCGGTGCTCGCGTGGCGTGGCGCCCCCGGCGCGGCGCTCAGTCCGCCCCGGCGGCCTCGGCGAGGCCCAGGAAGGCGGGCAGTTCGTGGGTGACGACATAGGTGGGGATCGGGGCCAGGAAGTCGCGCATGCGGCCCTTCTCGGCGAAGCGCTTGCGGAAGCGGGAATGGGCGAACAGCGTCCCCAGCCTCGGCACGATGCCGCCGGCGATGTAGACGCCGCCCCGCGCGCCCAGCGTCAAAGCGAGGTTGCCGGCGACGGTGCCCAGCATCGCGCAGAACATCTCCACCGCCTCCACGCAGTGGGGCTCGGTCCCGGCCAGGGCGTTGTCGGTGATCTGGGCGGGGGTAAGGGCGGCCGGCTCGCGCCCGTCGAGGATCGACAGGGCGTCGTATAGGTTGACGAGGCCCGGCCCCGACAGCACCCGCTCGGCCGAGACATGGTCGAAGCCCTTGCGCAGCTGGCCCAGCACGGCGCTCTCACGGTCGCTGATCGGCGCCATGGTGACGTGGCCGCCTTCGCCCGACAGCGCCGTCCAGCGGCCGTTCGCCCCCGGCACCAGCCCCGACACGCCCAGCCCGCTGCCCGGCCCCAGCACGGCGACGACGGCACCCGGCTGCGGAGACCCTTCGCCGACCTGCCGGCGGTCCTCCTCGGCCAGACGCGGCACCGACAGGGCGACGGCGGTGAAGTCGTTGATGACGGCCAGCCCCTCCAGCGCCAGGGCGTCGCGCACCCGGCCGACGGAGAACTGCCAGACCAGATTGGTCATGGCGATGTGGTCGCCGGTGACCGGCCCGGCCACCGCGAAGGCGCCGTGCCGCGGCCGGCCCGGCGTGCCCGGCGCCGCCAGCCCGATCGCCGACAGGTAGGCGGTGGCCGCGTCTTCGATCGAGGCATAATCGGCACAGCGCAGCACCCGCGCCTCGCGCACCATCCGGCCGTCGATCAGGCCGAAGCGCGCGTTGGTGGCACCGATGTCTGCGACGAGGATGGGAGAGGCGGCCATGGGTCCGGACCTGCGCTGCTGGTGGGCCGAGCGGATGCTCAGGTGACCGGAAAGTCATACGGTGCGCGTGTCAGCGCGTCCACATAGCTTTCACGCCACCAGCTGATGTCGTGGCGCCGCAGCGTCCGCATCAGGGCGGTGTGGCGCTCCTTGCGCTCGCCCAGCGGCATGGTCAGCGCCCGCTGCAGCGCGTCGCCGACGCCCTCGATGTCGAAAGGGTTGACGATCAGCGCCTCTCCCATCTCGTGCGCGGCGCCGGCGAACTGCGACAGCACCAGGACGCCCGGATTGTCGCCGTCCTGGCAGGCGACATACTCCTTGGCGACCAGATTCATGCCGTCTCGCAGCGGCGTGACCAGTCCCACATTCGCCAGCCGGTAGAAGCCCGCCAGCACGCGCTGGCCGAAGCTTCGGTTCAGGTAGCGGATCGGCTGCCAGTCGAACTCGGCGAAGCGGCCGTTGATGCGGCCGGCCATCTCCGACAGCTCGCGGCGGATGGCGATGTATTCCGGTACGTCCTCGCGGCTCGGCGGAGCGACCTGCAGGAAGGACACGCGGTTGCAATGCTCCGGATAGCTTTCCAGAAGCTGTTCGAAGGCGGCGAAGCGCTGCGGCAGGCCCTTGGAATAGTCGAGCCGGTCGACGCCGATGATCAGCCGGCGGCCGACCAGGCTTTCGCGCAGCCGTTCGGCCTGGCGCGAGCGGCCGGCGGTGCGGGCGAGGCTTTCCAGCGCCTCGGTGTCGATGCTGATGGGGAAGACCTTCGCCATCAGGGTGCGGCCGAAGGCGCGGATCATGGCGCTGCCATAGGCGCCGCGCTGTTCCACCGTGCCGTCGGTCTCGGTGCGGATGTAGTCGCAGAAGCCGCGCATGTCGGTGGCGGTGTGGAAGCCGACCAGATCATAGGCGCACAGCTCGCGGATCAGGTCGCGGTGGTTGGGCAGGGCGGTCAGCAGTTCCGGCGGCGGGAAGGGCGTGTGCAGGAAGAAGCCCATGCGCTGCGAACAGCCGCGGCGGCGCAGTTCGTCGCCGAAGGGGATCAGGTGATAGTCGTGGACCCAGATCATGTCGTCCGGGCGCAGCAGCGGCTCCAGCTTGTCGGCGAAATAGGCGTTGACCCGCTCATACCCCTCGCGCGTGCGACGGTTCACCGAGATCAGGCCCAGCCGGTAATGGAATAGCGGCCATAAGGTCTGGTTGGCGAAACCGTTGTAGTATTCCTCATGGTCGCGGCGGCCGAGATCGAGCGTGGCGTAGGTCAGCTTCCCGACGTCGGTCCGGGTCGGTTCGGCCTGGGACTCGCCGTCGACGACATTTCCGCTCCAGCCGAACCAGATTCCTCCGGTCTTCTTCAGGGCCGCCAGGATGGCGACGGCGAGACCGCCGGCCGCCTGCTTGCCCTCTTCCATCAGGGCCACCCGGTTGGATACGACGACGAGCCTGCTCACGATCTTCTTCTCCTTATTGGCCGCCGGCAGGGCGTTCCGCAGCCCGCAAACCGGACCGCCTTTGGCGGATACCCGGCATTGGACCACTCTGAAACGACCATCGGCGGTCTTGGTTCCGGACGCCGGCCGTCAAGCTCAAGACACCGGTCCGAAGGTGCGGCCCTTTCCTGTCCCTTCGGTCATGCCCTTGCACGAAGGGTCATGCTGCACTGCAGCGAACGGCCCTGTGCGCTATCCGCTTGGCGATACCTCTGTTGCAGGTTAACGTAATGTAATGCATGAGAAATTCTTTTTGCTCTTGAAGCCGGCCGGGGCCGCGTTCATATTGTGCAGTGCGGCAACGGTCGCGCCTCGGCGTGGACGTTGGCGTAACGCACTTCTTGGGCGTTTCCTCCCTAGACTGAAGGCCGCGGGTTCGCCCGCGGCCCTTTTTTTGCGCGAAGCCAGGGCTGCGGAGTGGTTCCAAGCGGAAGCTTGGCCCTTGAGGTGATAGCGGGTAACTGTGGCATGGACGGGGCAACGGCCCCAAAACCGCGGATGCTGAACGCCCGCGGCGTCAGCGCGGTCCCAGGCCGTGGGGCGGCAGCAGGCCCAGCGTGTCGACCAGTTCAGTCATATGGCGGGCCAGAACGTTTAGGTAGGGCAGGCGGGTCAGGGCCGCCTCGTCCATGTAGAGGTCGCGGGCGATCTCGATCTGCAGGGCGTGGATACCCTGGCGCGGCCGTCCGTAATGGCGGGTGGTGTAGCCGCCGGCATAGGGATTGTTTCGGCTGACGGCATAGCCGAGCCCGCGCAGGAACTCCTCCGCCGCATCGATCACCGCAGGCGCGCAGGCGTTGCCGTAACAGTCGCCCAGCACGATCTCGGGATGGTTGCCGCCCCTCCCGCCACTTTTCCCGCTGGCGGCGGTGCTGGCCGACGGCATCGAATGGCAATCGATCAGCAGGGCATGGCCGAAGGCGTCGCGGGTGTCGTCCACCAGCTGGCGCAGGGCATTGTGGTAGGGGGTGTAGCAGCGGCTGACGCGGTCCAGCGCCTCGGCGAAGCGCAGCTTGCCGCGGTAGATGTCCTCGCCGTTGGCGACCACGCGGGCGATGGTGCCCAGCCCCGCCGCCACACGGGGCGAGCGGGTGTTGACGTAGGCCGGCAGCGGATCGGCGAACATCTCCGGATCCAACTCGTAGGCTTCGCGGTTGACGTCCAGATAGGCGCGCGGGAACAGGGCGCGGATCAGCGGCACGCCGAAGCCGGGGGCGAAGGCGAAGATCTCGTCGACGAAACAGTCCTCGGACTTGCGCAGCGCGCGGGCATCCAGCCGGGACGAGGCGAGGAAGGCGGCGGAATAGGCGTTCCCGCTGTGCGGCGAGGCAAGGACGAGCGGCAGCCTCTGGCTCTGCGGGGCCAGAATCTCGAATGCCGGAGTGTCCGCCGCCGGAATGGCCGGACCGGCGCCGGCACCGGCGTCGCGTTGCGCGTCGAAGGAGGCGTCCATGGTTCAATGATGTAATGGACAGCGGGGCCTTTTGTCACGGGAACGCCCGCCGCCCTTCTGCCGTCCGACAAAAAAAGCGCGAGGGCTGATGAAAGGGCTTGCACGTCCGCGCCGAGGTCGGTATACACCCGCCCACGCCGAACGGAACGAGACGCCACGCGCTTCTCCGCCGGTCGATACAGTGGGCGGTTAGCTCAGCGGGAGAGCACTACGTTGACATCGTAGGGGTCACTGGTTCAATCCCAGTACCGCCCACCATTCTGAAGGCCGCGAACCGGAACGGGTTCGCGGCCTTCGCCGTTTTGGGCGTCGTCTTGGGGCGCCGAGTGTCCGCCGGTCGCTACACGGACACCGTAATGACGGATATTTCCCTCGTCGAGGTCACTTGAAGGCGAGGGGACTGAACAAGAAAAAGCCGGCAGCCCTTTCAGGCAGCCGGCTTTTCTAATTGGTGGAGCCAAGGAGGATCGAACTCCTGACCTCTACAATGCCATTGTAGCGCTCTCCCAGCTGAGCTATGGCCCCTTAACTCTGGGGGCCGGTCGTTTCCGTCCGGCCTTGGTGGAGCGGGATAATAGTCAGGCGGCGGAGTGATGCAAGCGGAAAATCGATCGTTTCGCGCTTTTTTTACCGGCACCCCGCCGCTCCCGACAACGCTCCCGTCCCACCGGGAAGGGCGCCGGTCAGCGCTCCTCCTCGTCCTCGCCCTCGACGTCGACGACCTCGTCCATGTCGTCCTCGCCCAGCTCCGACGTGTCCTCGATCAGGACATCGTCCTCATCGTCGGCGGTTTCGTCGGTCTCCTCGATGTCCTCGACGGACATGTCGTCCTCGACATCCTCCAACTCCGGAGTCTCGGCCTCGGTCTCGGTCTCCTCCTCGTCTTCGGCCACCACCGCCACCTTCTTGGTGTCGTCGGCCGGGGCCGGGCGGGCCTTGCGGGACTTCAGCAGGGCCTCGGGATCGAATTGCGCACCGCAGCTCGGGCAGACCGGCGGGTCCTTGCGCATGTCGTAATAGCGAGCGCCACAGCTCGGGCAGATGCGCTTGACGCCCCATTCGGGTTTGGCCACGCCAGTGTCCTCCGTCACAAAAATCAGGGGGGTTCTCAAGAGGCGCCCTTTGCCACGGCCAGAGGCGCTTGTCAAAAAAAAGATGCCGGATCGACGGCGCGGCCGGATGCCGCCGGTGCGCAGTGGCTGCGGGAAAGAGGTATCCCGGCCGGACAGGGGTTGCCTTTACAGGGCGTTAACCATAACTGGCTAGAACGGACCTGCACATCGTGCAACTCCTCCATTTGGTTTCCTCCTTGAACTCGGGGCCGCCTTCGGGCGGCCTCTTTTCGTTTGTGCCCGGCCGGCATCAGGAGGGGAGGAGGATGGAGTCCGGCCCTCTCGCATCACGACGGGGGCTGTGATAGGAACGCGGCCACAACCGCTTCACGTTCCGATCCGAAGGACCCGTCCCATGACGCAGGCCCCCGTCACGCAGACCCCCGTCACGCAGGTGAAGCCGCTGCGCTCCGCCGCCACCGGCGCGATCCAGGGCAGCATCCGCGTGCCCGGCGACAAGTCGATCTCGCACCGGTCGCTGATGCTGGGCGCCATCGCCGTGGGCGAGACGGTGATCCATGGCCTGCTGGAGGGAGAGGACGTCCTGCACACCGCGGCGGCCATGCGCCTGCTCGGCGCCTGGGCGGAGCGGGAAGACAACGGCCAGGGGGCCGGCGTCTGGCGCGTGCGCGGCGTCGGGCTGGGCGCGCTGCAGGAGCCGGCGCAGGTGCTGGACATGGGCAACAGCGGCACCGCCGCCCGCCTGCTGATGGGGCTGGTTGCCGGCCACCCGATCACCTGCGTCTTCACCGGCGACGCCTCGCTGAACAAGCGCCCCATGGCCCGCGTCACCAAGCCGCTGGAGGAGATGGGCGCCCGCTTCGTCGGCCGCTCCGGCGGCCGGCTGCCGCTGACCGTGGTCGGCAGCGGCGATCTGGTCCCGATCACCTACCGCCTGCCGGTGGCGTCGGCCCAGGTCAAGTCGGCGATCCTGCTGGCCGGCCTCAACACCGCCGGCGCCACCACGGTGATCGAGGCGGAGCCGACGCGCGACCACACCGAACTGATGCTGCGCCATTTCGGCGCCACCGTGACGACCGAGCGGCTGGAGGACGGCTCCCTCGCCGTCACCGTCATCGGCCAGCCGGAACTGAGCGGCCGGACCATCCATGTGCCGGCCGATCCCAGCAGCGCCGCCTTCCCGGCGGTCGCCGCCCTGCTGCGGCCTGGCTCGGAGCTGCTGCTGAACGATGTCGGCATGAACCCGCGCCGCACCGGCCTCTACGACACGCTGGTGGAGATGGGCGCGGATATCGCCTTCGAGAACCGCCGCGACCAGGCGGGCGAGCCGGTGGCCGACCTGCGGGTGAAGTACAGCGCACTCAAGGGCGTGGTGGTGCCGGCCGACCGCGCGCCGAGCATGATCGACGAATACCCGGTCCTGGCAGCCGCCGCCGCCTGCGCCGAGGGCACCACGGTGATGCTGGGCCTGAAGGAACTGCGGGTGAAGGAGAGCGACCGCCTTGCCATGGTGGCGGAAGGCCTGACCCGCTGCGGCGTGTCGGTGGAGGTCGGCGCCGACGACAGCCTGACCGTTCACGGGACCGGTGGAACGGGCAAGGGGCCGAAGGGCGGCGCCACCGTCGCCACCGCCATGGACCACCGCATCGCCATGAGCTTCCTGGTGCTGGGCATGGCGTCGGAACAGCCGATTTCGGTCGACGACGGCGCCTTCATCGACACCAGCTTCCCCGGCTTCGTCGGGCTGATGAACGGGCTGGGCGCGAAGATCGGTGAGGCGTGAGGCGATGACGCAGCCGCTTTCCAACCAAGAGACACCGGCCAAGGCAGTCGTCGTCGCCATCGACGGTCCGGCCGCCAGCGGCAAGGGCACCCTGTCGCAGCGCATCGCCGATTCCTTCGGCTTCGCCCATCTCGACACCGGCGTGCTGTACCGCGCGGTCGGCGTCTCGGTCCTGCGGGCCGGCGGCGATCCCGCCGACAACGCGGCGGCGGCGCGCGCCGCGTATGAACTGCACCCCGAGCACCCAATCCTGCAAGAGGTGGCGCTGCGCACCGACGAGGCGGCGCAGGCGGCCAGCAAGGTGGCGGCGGTGCCGGAGGTGCGGGCGGCGCTTCTCGACTTCCAGCGGCGGTTCGCGGCCCATCCGCCGGGCGGCGCGCCGGGGGCGGTTCTGGACGGGCGGGACATCGGAACGGTGGTCTGTCCCGATGCCCAGGCCAAACTGTTCGTTACCGCTTCGGTGGAGGTCCGGGCCGAACGGCGACTCAAGGAGTTGCAGAGACGGGGGATTCCGGCTATATCCTCCGATGTCCTGGAGGACATGAAGGCTCGTGATGCGCGCGACAGCCAGAGAGCGGTGGCCCCGCTCCGTCCGGCTGCCGACGCTTTTGTGCTTGATACGTCCGCTCTCGATGCCGATCAGGTGTTCTCGATGGCGGTCGCTCACATCGGTTCGAAGACCGGTCTGAAACCCAAGGCGTGATGCCGGGGTTTGGGCCGTCGCGATCGGACCGGTCGGGCGGCGCGGGCGGGTCCGACGCCCTCCATGGAAAACCATCAACCAAGTCGCCGGGCGTGGTGCCCGGCGCGGCGGTTCGGTCGAGGTCCCACCCGTTTTGCCGCGGGAGGGACCGGAACGGGGCTGCTTTCGCGCCACCTTTAGGAGTTTCAATGGCACAGTCACTGGCCCGCACGGTCGAAAAGGAAAGCTTCGCGTCTCTGCTTGAAGAGTCGCTGGGCGCGGCCGAGTCGCTCGAAGGTACGGTCGTCAAGGGACGCGTCGTCGCCGTCGAGAACGACATGGTCACCATCGACGTCGGTCTGAAGTCGGAAGGCCGCGTCGCGCTGAAGGAATTCGCCGTTGCCGGCCAGCCGCCCGAGCTGAAGGCGGGCGACACCGTCGAGGTCTACCTCGAGCGGATGGAAGACAAGAACGGCGAAGCGATGCTGAGCCGTGAGAAGGCGAAGCGCGAAGAGGCCTGGGCACTGCTGGAGAAGTCGTTCAACGACCAGACCCGCGTCACCGGCGTCATCTTCGGCCGCGTCAAGGGCGGCTTCACGGTCGACCTGTCGGGCGCCGTTGCCTTCCTGCCGGGCAGCCAGGTCGACATCCGTCCGGTCCGCGACATCTCCCCGCTGCTGGGCACTCCGCAGCCGTTCCAGATCCTGAAGATGGACCGCTCGCGCGGCAACATCGTCGTGTCGCGTCGCGCCGTGCTCGAAGAGAGCCGCGCCGAGGCCCGTTCGGAGCTGGTGGCCAACCTCAAGGAAGGCCAGATCCTCCAGGGCGTCGTCAAGAACATCACCGACTACGGTGCGTTCGTCGACCTGGGCGGCGTCGATGGCCTGCTGCACGTCACCGACATCGCGTGGCGCCGCATCAACCATCCGTCGGAAGCCCTGCAGATCGGCCAGACCGTCACGGTCCAGGTCATCCGCTTCAACCCGGAAACCCAGCGCATCAGCCTGGGCATGAAGCAGCTCGAGGCCGACCCGTGGGAAGGCGTCGAGGCGAAGTATCCGGTCGGCGCGAAGTTCAAGGGCCGCGTCACCAACATCACCGACTACGGCGCCTTCGTGGAGCTGGAGCCGGGGATCGAGGGCCTGGTCCACGTTTCGGAAATGTCCTGGACCAAGAAGAACGTCCATCCGGGCAAGATCGTGTCGACTTCGCAGGAAGTCGAGGTCATGGTCCTGGACGTCGATCCGCAGAAGCGCCGCATCAGCCTCGGCCTGAAGCAGTGCCTGGACAACCCGTGGGAGACCTTCACCGACAAGTTCGGTCCTGGCACCGAGCTGGAAGGCGAAGTCAAGAACATCACCGAATTCGGTCTGTTCGTCGGCCTGCCGGGCGATATCGACGGCATGGTCCACATGTCCGATCTCGACTGGAACAAGTCGGGTGAAGAGGCGATCGCCGAGTACAAGAAGGGCGACCGCGTCAAGGTCAAGGTTCTCGACGTCGACGTCGAGAAGGAGCGCATCAGCCTGGGCATCAAGCAGCTGGCGAACGACCCGTTCGAGGCTGCCACTGCCGGTCTGAAGAAGAACGAGGTCGTGACCTGCACCGTGACGCAGGTGACGGACGGCGGCATCGAAGTGGCCGTCGGCGAGGGCTACACCGGCTTCATCCGCAAGTCGGACCTGTCCCGCGAGCGTTCCGAACAGCGCCCGGACCGTTTCGCCGTCGGCGAAAAGGTCGACGCCAAGGTCACCCAGATCGACCGCGCTTCCCGCCGCATCTCGCTGTCCATCAAGGCCCGCGAGATGGAGGAAGAGAAGCAGGCGATGGCCGAGTTCGGTTCGTCCGACTCGGGCGCCTCGCTGGGCGACATCCTGGGCGCCGCTCTGAAGCGCAAGCAGCAGAACGACGAGTGATCGCCTGACGGCGTTTTCCCTCCGATCGGACGGACCTTCGGTCCGCCGAGGGGGGAAGAGGCTCGCGATCTCCCGGAAGGGTAAGAAAAAGGCCGCGTCCCGCTTGGGGCGCGGCCTTTTTCGTTGGTCGGTCCGGGTGCTACCGCCGCGGCTCCGGGCTGCGGGTCAGCGAGGTGATGCTGTCGTCGTAGCGGAATTCGGGCATGTCGCGGACGCTGGCGGCGGTCACGTCGCGGAGTTGGATCGCTTCGGTGCCGGCGCGGATGTCGGCCAGGGTCAGGTCGGCCGCGATGTCCTTGCCGCCGAAGCCCAGGATGCCGCCGGAATGGATGACGATGTATTGGGCCTCGCCCTTGTCGTCGAGGATCACATCGGTGACGGTGCCGATCTTCGACCCGTCCGCGCCGACGACGTTGCGGTTCATCAACTGGTCGACGCTGGGACCGGTCTTGCGCTCCACCGCGGCACCGACGACCGGAGTCGAGCCGTTGATGATCATGGTCTGGGCGGCGGCCTGCGGCGGAGTCGCCATCCCGGCCAGCAGTGTCAGCGCAGATAGCGTCAGCGTGGTCCGCCCCAACCACATCTTGTGCGTGATCTTCCGCATGGGTGCCTCTCCTCCCCCAGACCCACGATGGAGTCACCTTGGCTCCAGGGCCTTCAACCGGGCGTGCAGGAAATAGTTGCGGGGTGGCTGCCTCTGCCTCTCTTCCGTGTCTTGGTTCCGGACCGACGGTGGCGACTCGGCGCCGGGAATGGCCGGCTTTTCGAGTCGTCCCAGGGATTCCGCCGGTTTGCCTCGAGTCGCGACACAGCGAATCGGTGGTGGGTGCAATGGGCCACAGGCAACAATATGTTGATTTTCGCCGCAACGAAGCACTGGCGAACGGATGTGTTTTGCGCTCTAATCGGGGCGTGGCGCCGCCCGGTCCAACGTGGGCGGTGATTCGAGTGCCTACAGTTTGTGCCTCGCGGTCGCGATGCGGCCCACCACCGCCGCCTTAAAAAATTGCTTGGCAGGCGGGAACAGGATCCCCGGTCACGGGTTGAACACCACAAGATCAAGGTTTTGAGGGGTTCGGTGATGTCAACCACAATATCTAGCAGAGTGGGGCTTGCTTGCCCCGGTCGCGCTGGCTAGGATGCCGCCCACGTGACCCGGCCGGCTTCTAGCGGCGGCCCCGGTCCCGGCAACACAGCGGCGACGGCGGACAGTCGGGCATCGGGCCCCTGTTTGTACGGCGCCATCTGCATTGCCGGGCCGGACGGCGGACAGGACCGCCGGCCGCTCCGATCGGGACGGGTCGCACCATATTTCCATTCGAGCCCGCCGCGGCGGGCTCCAAGCAGGGGACAGTCTCATCATGCGGATCGAGCGTCGTTTCACGCACGAAGGTCAGGACGCCTACGCCAGCCTCGGCTTCCGCCAGGCGACCAGCGAGATCCGCAACCCGGATGGCACGATCGTCTTCCAGCAGACCGGCATCGAGGTGCCGGACAACTTCTCGCAGGTCGCCAGCGACATCCTGGCCCAGAAGTATTTCCGCAAGGCCGGCGTTCCCGCCGCGCTCCGCGCCGTGGAAGAGAACACCGTCCCGTCCTGGCTGTGGCGCAAGGAAGCCGACCAGGAAAAGCTGGCCGCCCTGCCGAAGGAGAAGCGCTTCGTCGGTGAAAGCTCCGCCCGCCAAGTCTTCGACCGTCTGGCCGGCACCTGGACCTATTGGGGCTGGAAGGGCGGCTATTTCGACACCGAAGCCGACGCCCGCACCTTCTTCGACGAGATGCGCTTCATGCTGGCCGCCCAGATGGCGGCCCCGAACAGCCCGCAGTGGTTCAACACCGGCCTGCACTGGGCCTACGGCATCGACGGCCCGAGCCAGGGCCACTTCTACGTCGATTTCAAGACCGGCCTGCTGACCTCGTCCGCCTCGGCCTACGAGCACCCGCAGCCGCACGCCTGCTTCATCCAGTCCGTCGCCGACGACCTGGTGAACGAGGGCGGCATCATGGACCTGTGGGTGCGTGAGGCCCGCCTGTTCAAGTACGGCTCCGGCACCGGTTCCAACTTCTCCCGCCTGCGCGGCGAGGGCGAGAAGCTGGCCGGCGGCGGCAAGTCGTCGGGCCTGATGAGCTTCCTGAAGATCGGCGACCGCGCGGCGGGCGCCATCAAGTCGGGCGGCACCACGCGGCGTGCGGCCAAGATGGTCACGGTGGACATGGACCACCCGGACATCGAAGGCTACATCGACTGGAAGGTGAACGAGGAGCAGAAGGTCGCGGCGCTCGTGACCGGTTCCAAGATCTGCCAGAAGCACCTGACGGCGGTGATGGCCGCCGCCCAGTCGGGCCTGGACCCGAAGGAGAACAAGGAGCTCAAGAAGGCGATCCTCGCCGCCCGCAAGGATCAGGTGTCGGAGAACTACATCCAGCGCGTGATCCAGTTCGCCGGCCAGGGCTTCACCTCCATCGAGTTCAAGACCTACAACACCGACTGGGATTCGGAAGCCTACCTGACGGTTTCGGGCCAGAACTCCAACAACTCCGTGCGCATCTCCAACGAGTTCGTGCAGGCGGTGCTGGACGATGCCGACTGGAACCTGATCGGCCGCACCAACGGCAAGGTGGTGAAGACCGTCCGTGCCCGCGACCTGTGGGACAAGGTCGGCTACGCCGCCTGGGCCTGCGCCGATCCGGGCGTGCAGTTCGACAGCACCATCAACGAGTGGCACACCTGCCCGGCCTCGGGGCGCATCAACGCCTCGAACCCGTGCTCGGAGTACATGTTCCTCGACGACACCGCCTGCAATCTGGCGTCGCTGAACCTGATGTCGTTCCGTCTGAAGGACGGTTCCTTCGACGTCGAGGCGTTCGAGCATGCCTGCCGGCTGTGGACCATCGTGCTGGAAATCTCCGTGCTGATGGCGCAGTTCCCGTCGAAGGAAATCGCCCAGCTCTCCTACGAGTTCCGCACGCTGGGCCTGGGCTTCGCCAACCTCGGCGGCCTGCTGATGGCGTCCGGCCTGTCCTACGACAGTGACGAGGGCCGCGCCTATTGCGCCGGCATCTCCGCCGTCATGACCGGCGTCGCCTATGCCACCTCGGCCGAGATGGCGCAGGAACTGGGCACCTTCCCGGGCTTCGAGGCCAACCGCGACCACATGCTGCGGGTCATCCGCAACCATCGCCGCGCCGCCAACGGCGAGATGAACGGCTATGAAGGTCTGGCGGTCGAGCCGGTGCCCTTCGTCGCCGACCTCTGCCCGGACCAGGAACTGGCTCTGGCCGCCGTCCGTGTCTGGGACGAGGCGCTGGAACTGGGCGAGGCCCACGGCTACCGCAACGCCCAGGCCACCGTGGTCGCCCCGACCGGCACCATCGGCCTGGTGATGGACTGCGACACCACCGGCATCGAGCCCGACTTCGCCCTGGTGAAGTTCAAGAAGCTGGCCGGCGGCGGCTACTTCAAGATCGTCAACCGGCTGGTGCCGGAGGCGCTGAAGACGCTCGGCTACACCCCGGACCAGATCGAGGAGATCGCGCTCTACGCCGTCGGCCACGGCACGCTGAAAACCGCCCCGGGCGTGAACCACGAGTCGCTGAAGGCCAAGGGCTTCACCGACGAGCTGCTGGAGCGGCTGGAGGGCAACCTCGCCACCGCCTTCGACATCAAGTTCGTCTTCAACCGCTGGACCATCGGCGCCGACTTCTGCACCCAGACGCTGGGCATCCCGGCCGAGACGCTGGACGCCCCGGGCTTCGACCTGCTGACCCACATCGGCTTCACCAAGGCGCAGATCGAGCAGGCCAACACCTTCTGCTGCGGCGCCATGACGCTGGAAGGCGCGCCCTTCCTCAAGGACGAGCACCTGTCGGTGTTCGACTGCGCCAACCCCTGCGGCCGCATCGGCAAGCGCTTCCTGTCCTGGGAATCGCACATCACGATGATGGCGGCGGCGCAGCCCTTCATCTCCGGCGCTATCTCCAAGACCATCAACATGCCGAACACGGCGACGGTCGACGAGTGCAAGGACGCCTACCTGATGTCCTGGCGCCTGGGCCTGAAGGCGAACGCGCTGTACCGCGACGGCTCCAAGCTGAGCCAGCCGCTGCAGGCCGCCCTGCTCGACGACGAGGAGGATGGCGAGGCGGTCGAGGCGATGATCGAGGCGCCGGCCGCGGTCCGCGCCCAGATGGTCACCGAGCGCATCGTCGAGAAGGTGATCGAGCGGGTGGTGGAGCGGAAGAGCAGCTCGCGCGAGCGTCTGCCGCACCGCCGCAAGGGTTACACCCAGAAGGCCAATGTCGGCGGCCACAAGGTGTATCTGCGCACCGGCGAGTATGAGGACGGCCGCCTGGGCGAGATCTTCATCGACATGCACAAGGAAGGCGCCGCCTTCCGGTCGCTGATGAACAACTTCGCCATCGCGGTGTCGATCGGCCTGCAATATGGCGTGCCGCTGGAGGAGTTCGTGGAGGCCTTCACCTTCACGCGCTTCGAGCCGTCGGGCATGGTGACCGGCAACGACACCATCAAGATGGCGACCTCGGTCATCGACTACATCTTCCGCGAGATCGCGATCTCCTACCTGAACCGCACCGATCTGGCGCACGCCACGCCGGAGGATCTGGTGCCCTTCACGGTGGGCAGCGGCGACAAGCAGGGCGACCTGCCGGACACCCAGGTGCAGCCGTCCGACATCGTCCGCCGCATCGCGTCCACCGGCTATGTCCGCAACAACCTGCGCGTCCTGCATGGCGGGCAGACCCAGCGGGCCAGCGCCGCGGCGGCCTTCGCCGCCACCGGCACCGACACCGCTGCCGTCAGCGCCACCGCGTCGGCCGGCACCCAGGCTTCGGCCCAGGCCGCCATGGCAGCCAGTCCGGCGGTTGCCGCCGCCACTGCCCAGGGCCATGTGGCCGCCACCGCGGCCACCGGCACGGCTTATGGCGGCAGCACCAGCGAGCAGCGCTTCGACCGTATCCGCGAGGCCCGCGCCCGTGGCTATGAGGGTGACCCCTGCGGCGAGTGCGGCAACATGACCCTGGTCCGCAACGGCACCTGCCTGAAGTGCGACAGCTGCGGGTCGACCACCGGCTGCAGCTGAGCCTTCCCCGCAGGGCGTCCGGCCAGGGCGCTTTGGGGTGACGAAAGAAGAGGGAGGGAGCGGGAGACCGCTTCCTCCCTTTTGCTTGTGCACCAACGGATCCGAGGTTCGCTGTTTGGAACCGGTCTCTTGCGGTTGTGCCAGCAGGGTCCGAATGCGACGAGCGCTTGACCGCGCAACGTGTGTTCATGTTAGCTGATTCTCCCGGGAGCGCCGGCGCGGCGTTCCCCGAAGGATGTCCGGGGGGATCAGGGGTCATGGATTCGGCCGGGGCCGCGCTGGACGACCGTCTGCCGTCCGATCGCCTTTTGCGGGTGACCGCTGCGCAATGGAGCGCGGCGCTGGTCTGGACCGCGCCCGACGGAACCATCGTCGGCGCCAATCCGGCTTTCGCCCGCCTTGCCGGCTGTCCGCTCGACGACATGATCGGCCGGTCGCTGCCCGCCCTGCTCGACATCGGCGGACGCGATTGGCGGACGGTGTGGGACGGGGCGCAGGGCGACCGTCCACCCCCCGGCAGTGGCGCGCTCTGCGTACCGCGCCGCGATCCGGTTCCGGTCGATCTGCACTGGCAGCATTTGGCCGATGGTGCGGACGCCCTGCTTTTGTGCGAGATGCGCTGTTTCGACGAGCGCGAGCGGGCGGAAGCGGTGGCGCGCCTGCAGCAGGACGTGCTGGAACTGGTGGCCGCCGGCCGGTCGCTGAAGCAGGTTCTGGATTTCCTGTGCCGGCAGGTGGAGGCCTGCGCACCGGAGGTCACCTGTTCGGTGATGCTGCGCGACGACGAGAACCGCATGCGGGTGGCCGCCGCTCCATCGTTGCCCGGCGCCTATGCCGCCGCCATCGACGGGCTGGCCATCGGGCCGGACGTCGGCTGCTGCGGCAGTGCAATGAGCCGGGGCGAGGCGGTGATGTCCACCGACATTGCCGACGATCCGCGCTGGGCGCCTTACCGCCATGTCCCGCTGTCGCACGGGCTGGCCGCCTGCTGGTCCAACCCGATCAAGGGGCGCAATGCCCGGATGCTGGGCAGCTTCGCGCTCTATTACCGCGAGCCGCGTCCCGCCGCCCCCTTCCACCGCCGGCTGGTGGAGGCCTGCGTCCATCTGTGTGCGCTGGCCATCGAACATGACCGGGCGCGGGCGGAGATCAACCGGCTGGCCTATTTCGACACGCTGACCGGGCTGCCCAACCGCCAGCTTCTGGCCGACCGCGCCACCGCGGCGCTGGCGCTGGCGGGGCGCACGCGCCAGCCGGTGACGCTGATGTTCCTGGACGTCGACCGCTTCAAGACCATCAACGATTCGCTGGGCCATGCGGTCGGCGACCAGCTGCTGGTGGAGGTGGCGAACCGCCTGCGGCGCCTGTTCATCGAAGGCGACACGCTGGCCCGGCTGGGTGGGGACGAGTTCGTGGCATTGCTGCCGGGCTGCGACGCGGCCCATGCCGCGCTGCTGGCGGAGCGGGTGCTCGCCAGCCTGTCGGTGCCGCTGACGGTGGCCGACCTGACGCTGACCCCCACCGCCAGCATCGGCATCGCCGTGCATCCCGACGACGGCATGGATTTCGACACGCTGCTGCGCCAGGCCGACGCGGCGATGTACCGGGCCAAGCAGGCCGGCCGCAACCGCTGCCATTTCTTCCGCCGCGACATGAACGAACAGGCGGTGCGCCGGCTGGAGATGGAGGCCGCACTGCGCGAGGCGCTGGACCGGCAGGAGAATGGCCCACGGGAGGATGTAACAGGAGACGCGCCGTTCGAGCTGCATTACCAGCCGCAGGTCCGGTTGAAGCCGCACAGCCTGCACCGGGTGGAGGCGCTGATCCGCTGGACCCACCCGCGCTGGGGAGCGGTGTCGCCGATGGAGTTCGTGCCGCTGGCCGAGGAATGCGGGCTGATCGACCGGCTGGACAGCTGGGTGCTGGAGACCTCGGTCGCGCAGCTCGGCCGCTGGCGCGCCGCCGGGGTGCCGGTGCCGGGGCTGGCGGTCAATGTCTCGGCGGTCCGCTTCGCCCGCGGCGATTTGCCGGACCAGGTCCGCTCCGTGCTCGCCGCCAACGGCATCCCGGCGACCGACCTGACGCTGGAGATCACCGAACGGCTGATGATGACGGAGGAGGTCGGGGCCCATGACGCGCTGGATGCCCTGCATGCGCTGGGCGTCACCCTGTCGATCGACGATTTCGGCACCGGCTATTCGTCCCTGAGCTACCTGAAGCGCTTCCCCGTCGGCGAACTGAAGATCGACCGCAGCTTCGTCAAGGAACTGGACATCGATGCCGCCAACCGGCCGCTGGTCCGCGCCATCATCCAGATCGGCGAGGCGCTTGGCCTGACCGTCGTGGCGGAGGGGGTGGAGCGCGAGGCCCAGCACCGCATGCTGGAGGCGGAGGGCTGCGCCATCGGCCAGGGATACCGCTTCGCCCGGCCGATGCCGGCCGACGCGCTGGCGCGCTGGCTGGCGGGGGAGGGCAAGCACTGGGTGGAGTGTCCATCCAACGCCTGCTTCAGCATCTGAAACATTTGCGGAGGAAATGATCCCGTTTTTCTTTGGATTAACGGGGTACTTCGGCCGCAATTCACCATCCGAATCGGTGCTTATGCGGATCCGCCGGAGTAATGGGGATCCGGCCAATACGATATAGTCGCAACGCTCCTTTGCCGGCGAAGCGCAGGTCATCACGTTCTAGACCACGCGACTGTCTTGTGTCCCAACGTTTGGGGCGATAGAAGGTCCACTCAGCGGCATGTGCGGTCAAGCAAACTGACCACGGTGTCCCGTTGAGCGGATCAGACCCGCCCGGTGGGCCGCCTGTGGAGCACAAGGGGAGCACCCGCACGCCGGACGACCATGGGGCGAGAGGAAATCCGCAATGGCGAGCCAGGGTGAATCCAAGTGGGTCTACAGCTTCGGGGCCGGTGCCACCGAAGGACGGGCCGATATGAAGAACCTGCTGGGCGGCAAGGGCGCCAATCTGGCCGAGATGGCCAATCTTGGCCTGCCCGTTCCGCCGGGCTTCACGATCACCACGGAGCTGTGCACCTATTTCTACGCCAACGGCCGCTCCTATCCGCCGGAGCTGACGGCGCAGGTGAATGCCGCCATCGCGCGGCTGGAAACGGCGATGGACGCCAAGTTCGGCGATCCGGCCAACCCGCTGCTGGTGTCGGTCCGCTCCGGCGCCCGCGCGTCGATGCCCGGCATGATGGACACGGTGCTGAACCTGGGCCTGAACGACGCGACCGCCGCCGGCCTCGCCAAGCGGTCGGGCGACTCCCGCTTCGCCTACGACAGCTATCGCCGCTTCATCCAGATGTACTCCAACGTCGTTCTCGACGTTGAGCATCACCATTTCGAGGACATCCTCGACGGCCACAAGCGCGACAAGTCCTACAACCTCGACACCGACCTGTCGGCCGAGGATTGGCAGGCGGTGATCGAGGACTACAAGAAGGCGGTCGAGCGCGAGCTGGGCCGACCCTTCCCGCAGGATGTGCAGGAGCAGCTGTGGGGTGCCATCGGCGCCGTCTTCGGCTCCTGGATGAACGCCCGCGCCATCACCTATCGCAAGCTGCACGACATCCCGGCCGATTGGGGCACCGCGGTCAACGTGCAGTGCATGGTCTTCGGCAACATGGGCAACGACTGCGCCACCGGCGTGGCCTTCACCCGCAACCCGTCGACCGGCGAGAACGCCTTCTACGGCGAATATCTGGTTAACGCCCAGGGCGAGGACGTCGTCGCCGGCATCCGCACGCCGCAGCACCTGACCGTCGCCGGCAAGATCGCCAACAAGTCCGACCTCCCCGCCATGGAGGAGGTGATGCCGGAGGTGTTCAACCAGCTGAACGAGGTCCGCCTCAAGCTGGAAAAGCACTACCGCGACATGCAGGACATCGAGTTCACCGTGCAGCAGAACAAGCTGTTCATGCTGCAGACCCGCAACGGCAAGCGCACCGCCCCGGCCGCGCTGAAGATCGCCGTCGATCTGGCGAACGAAGGCGTCATCGACCAGAACGAGGCGGTCCGCCGCATCGATCCGGCCTCGCTCGACCAGCTGCTGCACCCGACGCTGGACCCCAAGGCCGACCGCAAGGTGATCGCCAAGGGCCTGCCGGCGTCCCCCGGCGCCGCGTCCGGCAAGGTGGTGTTCACCGCCGACGAGGCCGAGCAGATGGCCGGCAAGGGCGAGTCGGTGATCCTCTGCCGCATCGAGACCTCGCCCGAGGACATCCACGGCATGCACGCCGCCCGCGGCATCCTGACCAGCCGCGGCGGCATGACCAGCCACGCGGCGGTGGTTGCCCGCGGCATGGGCCGTGCCTGCGTGTCGGGCGCCGGCGATCTGCGCATCGACTACAAGACCAAGCAGATGTCGGTCCGCGGCGTCGCCGTGAAGGAAGGCGATATCCTGACCATCGACGGCTCCACCGGCGAGGTGATGCTGGGCGAGGTGCCGACCATCCAGCCGGAACTGTCGGGCGACTTCGCCACCCTGATGGGCTGGGCCGACGGCATCCGCCGGATGAAGGTCCGCGCCAACGCCGAAACCCCGCTGGACGCCCGCACCGCGCGGAAGTTCGGCGCCGAGGGCATCGGCCTGTCGCGCACCGAGCACATGTTCTTCGACCCGGAGCGCATCCTGGCCGTCCGCGAGATGATCCTGGCGGAGGACGAGGCCGGCCGCCGCAAGGCGCTCGCCAAGCTGGAGCCCTTCCAGAAGAAGGACTTCGTCGAGCTGTTCACGATCATGGCCGGCCTGCCGGTGACGATCCGCCTGCTCGACCCGCCGCTGCACGAGTTCCTGCCGAACACCGAAGAGGACATGGCGGAGGTCGCCCAGGCCACCGGCACCGATCCGCTGCGGGTGCGCCACCGCACCATCCAGCTGCATGAAGCGAACCCGATGCTGGGCCATCGCGGCTGCCGTCTGGGCATCTCGTACCCCGAGATCTACGAGATGCAGGCCCGCGCCATCTTCGCCGCCGCCGCCGAGGTCGCCAAGACCACCGGCGAGGCCGTCATTCCCGAGGTGATGATCCCGCTGATCATCACGAAGAAGGAGTTCGACATCCTCAAGGCGGTGATCGACCGCGCCGCCGAGCAGGTGAAGGCCGAGACCGGCGTGACGGTGGAGTATCTGACCGGCACGATGATCGAGATCCCGCGCGCGGCCCTGAAGGCTGGCGAGATCGCCGAGTCGGCCGAGTTCTTCAGCTACGGCACCAACGACCTGACCCAGACCACGCTGGGCCTGTCGCGCGACGACGCCGGCAGCTTCCTGCCGGAGTACCAGCGCCAGGGCATCCTGGAGCAGGACCCGTTCCAGTCGCTGGACGTCACCGGCGTCGGCGAACTGGTGGAGATCGCCACCGAGCGCGGCCGCAAGGTCCGTCCGGACATCAAGCTGGGCATCTGCGGCGAGCATGGCGGCGACCCGGCCTCGATCTCCTTCTGCGAGAAGGTCGGGCTGACCTACGTCTCCTGCTCGCCCTACCGCGTGCCGATCGCCCGCCTCGCCGCCGCCCAGGCCGCGCTGAACAGCGACACGGTCAAGCGCGACTGAGCCGGTTCCGGTAGCTGAAACGACTTCGGCCCTCTTCCCGCAAGGGACGGGGGCCGTTTCGTTTTGGGGGCGGAGCTGGGTGGGTGGAACATCGTGGAACAGGTTTCGGGGGAGTGTTCACTGTTCCATCCGGGGCGTGAGGTTCGGGAGCAAGGTGACACTTGGAGCCACGGGGCGGTTTCGGCGGAATGTGCGGAGGTGGCGGATCGCCACTGTGGGGCCATGGGGTGCCCTCCGCGGGTGATTGAGGGCAGAGGTCAGCATGGATGGGGGCCAAGGTCATGGAGTTGGCCCCCCGAATCGACCGAATACATCACGCACCTTACTTGACGAACGCCAGTTTCCTGCAAATGGCGTCTATCAAGCCTGGAAGTTCTTTGAGGTCAGGTAATGTACGATAACCGATCAGTTTAGATATGCCAGGCAACTCCTGCTCAGCATTTCCAAGAAAAACCGGTAGGACATATCCGCTTGCCCCAAGTTTAAGAAAATGTTCAACAATCACTTGGCGCTCGAACTTGGTCCACATCTTCTTCAGATAGATATCAGATGCAAGGACAACGCAAAACCGAGCGTTTCGATACCTCTTTGGAAGTGCGATGGTTAGATCCTCTCCCCAGAGTTCTTCTTGCTCAAAAAAATCATAAAATACATTAAACCCTTTATTTCTCACCTCCACTGCAATTTTCTCTGCGATATCACGATCTTCTCCAGCGAATGACAGTGCGAGATCGTACATTATGTTGGCTCCTTCACTAGTTCAGATACTATGCTCTTTATTCTTGCGCTTGCAACACCCTGATAAACAAAATCGTATACCTCTTTAGCAGCGTTTGCAGGGACCTTTAAAACTCCTTTTGGAATAGAGTTGTCCATTCCCTTGTTTTCTAAGAGGCCAGTTTTCAGAGCGCATTTGACAATCCATTTTACATCAACTCCTCCTTTATAATAGCCATGAACATTATGTTCACTTCTTTGCGTAATTATTTGCCTGTCAAAGAAAAGCTTAAAGAAGCAAACCATATCCTCATGAATGCTTTGCGTAACTAGAACGGCTTTTTTCGCCCCGATGGTAACCATTTCCTGTACTGACGCGTCAGTCTGACAGGATTGTGAAAAGTTGTTAGCGGTCGCGGAAGTTGTTTTGCTACGGGATTGTAGATCAATCAGTCGGCTTCCATCAAATAAAGTCTTTCGATCAAAATGGCAGTTCCAAAACCATTCGTAACGCGCAATTTCTGCTCCTTGGAAATGCAATCCTCTAAAGTTGAATAGCACTTTCTGCTGCACACGGGATGAAGATATATCCCACAGCACGAAATCTTTGATTATATCGTCAGCAGGATCTTGAAAAACATTTTTTACCGCCTGAGTGTTTAGGTCAGCATCAGCGCCGCCTCTATCGAAGTTCATTTGAATCAGAAGATGAACAATTCCACTCAGAGCCTGTCGTATCGTACTTTGATGAAGGTTGCCTTTATAAGCCCTGAGAAAATCAACTACTTCATAAAGATAATAGTGTGCTTGATCAAGGCTGTATGATGAGAACCTGTATGACAAAGTGCGCAAGTAAAATGTTCCTAGCTTGGCCTTTCTTGAAAAAGTGCGAATGAAATCATCGTCTCTTGAGCGCTGGTCTGTTATACTAAGGTAAGAACCAATAACGCTAAATTGCTCTGCTAAGGTATCGTTACGAAAGCTAATTTTCCCCCCACGATTAACCAGGAAAGGGTGGGCAATCATCTTATTATGGACTACTCGCGAGATAAGGTTCATAACCTCTTGATTTCCAGTCACATCTGTTACTAGACTTTCAAAATGCGCATCAAGGCAGCTGTCTCCATATGACAATGCCATTTTAGAAAATAGCTGAACCTGTAAATCAACGTTTAGTGAATATCTATTTTTTACTCTTTCCCTGTTGCACACACTGTACACGATTACATCAAACCTAATGTCCTCCCTAAGTATATCCGAGAAAAATTGGTTTTTAAATTCTTCATCTGAATCATCGGTAGAGATAGTACATATTATGTCAAGAGCGAAGGGGATATATTTAAAATCAGACTCTTCCGCAAAATACTCGTCCGCAATGGAAATCGCCTTTTTAACAAGCTTGGGCTGGTGAGGAAATCTTGAATTAAAGAAATCTTCAGCTCTCCTTCGGTCGAATGGAAGAAGTTCAGCGAAAACAGCGTTTGGATAGCTGAAGTCTGCTACATTATCGCGGCAAGTGATTAGAACCTTAGTATTTCCGTAATTGAGATTATGGACCGAGTCCATAAATTCGCCAAAATTTACCATGTTAGCAAGGTTAGTCAAAATCTCATCGAATCCATCGATTATAATCGCGACAGTTCCTGTTGCGATTGCTATCTCGAAAGCCTCTCTTCCAAGTTGAGGTGCATTAATTGCTCTCTGATTTGCGCTATAAAGAGAATAAAGTTCATTAATGTTACTATATTCTGACAAGTGAGAGTGCAAATATGAAAGAACTTCAGCAGACTCAAGATAAATCATATGAAGATGATCCGAGGACGATTTGGAAATGAATTGCCTAATAAGTGTGGTTTTGCCAATGCCTCCTGCACCAACTAACATCAAGACGGGAGAGTCGTTAGCTGACCACCAATTATCAAGAAATTCAAGTGCAGATATGTTGAATCCGCTGATCTTTGAATCAACATAGAATTCAATCGGGAAAACAGATGGTGCCTCAGAGGATAAGATGCTCTTAATTACATAATTCTTAACGAATTCTGTTACAAAGTATACTTTCTTTCCAAAAATCCGTGAAACGTTGTTTCTGTGCCGCTCGCTGTCGACAGGGCTTCGCCTGCTGTCGGTAAGGACGACAACATTTTTCTCAGACAAAATATCAGGAAAATTCTCAGCAATATGAGCGGCGGTATTTGCTAGTGTTGCGCTCATCTCTAAAACAATAAAAAACTTATCATCCGCAAATACATCAAGTCTTTCTTTAATTTTAAATATCTCATAGCCAATAGACTTACGCTTAACTCGTTGCCGGCCAGAAATCGAAACAATATCAGATGCAGGATAGCACATTTCAAGCATTTTGTGAACATCTAGAGAATTCCCATGTCCTGGGAAAGCAGACTTCAAGCCGCTAAACCGTCTATGAAGGGCATCTACCAAGAAATCGACATCTCCGGAGACTGGAAGTATACTAAATCTCCGAATATTTGCAGGAATTTCTAAGTTATCTTCATTTTTAATCAGGAGCGTTTCGCGAAGCTTATTGTCAGCGTAAAGGTCGTCAACAACAGCATCCCTAAGATATTTGTCATGACGCATTTGATTGAATAAATCTTGACTCAAAACAATAACTGTGCAAATGAACTTGTCTGAAAAAAGCGAATCTACTTTCTCCTTTTTTGTCTCCGTGTAAATGTCTAAATTGGACTCGCTGTCATAGGACCGCATGGTGAGTCCGCTTCTAACCTTTTCGACAAACTCAACATCAGATTCACTAGCAACGATTGCAATGCGACCGATTGTCATAATGTGTCCTGCTGCTATACGTTATACGTAGAAAGCGTATACATCACTCGCTTGGCGGCATCAACTTTTCGGTCGTTCCTACGATAATGTGCTTGGTTCAGCATGAAACTCTACCAACAGGCGCGTAAGGCACGCATCACACTTCCGTATCAGCAAGGAGAGAGACGACTGCCATTATCAATACTGAAGACGAGGAAAATTGCCAGATTATTGAAAACACGCAAGGAAACGAGAACCTCGCATACATCAGAAATATGCCCTTAGAGCGCCTAACAGAACCATCTCTGGACGAATCGCCAGCAGATGAGGCTGGCGGCGATGTGGTGGAAGGCGGTGAAGATGTCGGCGCGCCGCTCGTAACGGACGGCGAGGCGGCGGAAGCGGGCAAACCAGGCCAAGGTACGCTCAATGGTCTAATCACAAATGACAAGTTTTGCCTGACGCGCACGGAGCGGCTTCAGCTGAGCTGGCCGCGCGCACGGGGTAGGCTACGGGAAGCCGGCGTGTCCCAACTCTTCGGTGAGGTCACTC
>Ga0196970_1000205_pt1 | contig 87174 bp, 67 predicted proteins | sample S1v_513CmetaG_FD_148672 | JGI IMG/M metagenome (GOLD analysis project Ga0196970, IMG submission 148672) | Soil microbial communities from Anza Borrego desert, Southern California, United States - S1+v_5-13C | ecosystem: Environmental > Terrestrial > Soil > Desert | place: USA: California...
TCGAGGCCCATGTCGAGGCCCATGTCGAGAAGGAGCATGCGTGATGGACACCAACATCGTCGAGGTCATCAACGTGACCCGCGAGGTCGCGTGGCTTCCCTGGGCCGTGCAGTATTTCTTCCTGATCGGCCTGTCGGTCGGCGGCGTTCTGCTGAGCCTGCCCGGCTATGCCTTCGCGAATGACGAGTGGCGCAAGCTCGGCCGTGTCGCCCTGCTGGTGGCGCTGACCTGCGGGCTGGCCGCGCCGGTGGCGCTGCTGTCCGACCTGCACCAGCCCGGCCGCTTCTGGCACTTCTACGTCGTGTTCCGGCCGACCTCCTGGATGTGGTGGGGATCGCTGATCATCCCCTTCTACGTGACCGGGCTGCTGGCCTATGCCTGGACCTGCTTCCGCGAGGAATTGCAGGAGCAGGGGCGGGTGGACAGCCGCCTCGCCACGCTTTACCGGCTGGCCGCGCTGGGCGGCGGGCGCGACGACCGGCTGATCCGGCTTGCGGGCGTCCTGGTCCTCGCCGGAGCCGTCCTCGTCGCCCTCTACACGGGTGCCGAGGTCGCGGTGGTCAAGGCGCGCCCGCTGTGGCACACCCCCTTCCTGCCGGTGCAATTCCTGACGACCGCGCTGGTCGGTGCCGCCGGTCTGGTGCTGATCCTGAACCGCTTCGCCGTCGACAACGACCGTGCGGTGGAGGCCCGGGCGAACCGGCTGCTCGCCGGGTTCCTCGGCGCCGTGATGGCGGTCGGCGGGCTGTGGCTGGCGCTCGGCCTGTTCGGGATCGACCGGACGCATGCGGAAGCTTTGGAAAGCGTGGCGAATTCCGAGGCATGGCGGGTGACCGCCGTCTGGGCGGTGCTGGCAACCGTGGTGCCCTTCGTCGTCGCCGTCGCCAAGCCGGCGGGGACGGGGCTGCTGACCGGCCTGATCGCCGTCCACAGCGCCTGGATGTTCCGCTGGACCGTCTTCATCGGCGGCCAGACCGTGCCGAAGACCGGTGCCGGCTTTTACGAGTACGCGCTTCCGGCCGGTCCGGACGGCCTGCTCGGGATCATCGGCACCGCCGGCCTGTGGCTCTTCCTGCTGCTCGTCATCACCGCCGTCCTGCCGACCCCGCCCCAATCGGCGCCCCGCCCGGTCCGTGCCGCTCATACCGCCGACCGCACAGTGGCCGCTGCCGAGTAACCGCGCAGGGGATCAACGGAGTCACCATCATGTCCATCACCCGTCGCCTCCTCCTGAAGACCACCGCCGCGGGCGGCGCGCTCGCCGCCTTTGTCGGCGGATTCTCCGAAACCGGCCGCAAGCTGGTGAAGGGCGCCTGGGCCGGGGAACAGCCCGACCACCCCATCTCCGGCAATGCGCCCAAGCCCGAGTTCTGCGTCGATCCGAAGAGCGGCGACATCGCCCTGACGCCCGGCCAGATCGTCGCCAACGTCGCCTGCCTCGGCTGCACCACGCTGTGCGGCGTGCGCGTTCGCGTGGACGTCGAGAAGAACAAGGTGCTGCGCGTCGCCGGCAACCCCTACAGCCCGCTGTCCACCGACCCCTTCCTGCCCTATGGCACGCCGATCAGGGAGAGCTTCAAGTCGCTGTCGCGGCTGGACGAGAAGGGGCTTCAGGGCCGTTCGACCGCTTGCGGGCGCGGCAACGCGGCGCTGGAGATGCTGACCTCGCCGTTCCGCGTCACCACGCCGATGAAGCGCGTCGGGCCGCGGGGCTCGGGCAAGTGGGAGCCGATCGCCTTCGAAAAGCTGGTCGAGGAGATCGCCGAAGGCGGCGACCTGTTCGGCGAGGGGCATGTCGATGGTCTGCAGGCTCTGCGCGACATCAAGACTCCCATCGACCCGGCGGCGCCGGAACTGGGACCGAAGGTCAACCAGGTGGCCCTGCTGTCGTCGGTGAACGGCGGGCGCGAGCCGTTCGTGCGGCGCTTCTTCAACCAGGCGCTGGGCACCATCAACTTCGCCGGCCACGGCTCCTACTGCGGCGGCGCATATCGCTCCGGCTCCGGTGCCGTGTTCGGCGACGCCAAGAAGATGCCGCATGCCAAGCCGGACCTGCAGAACGCCGAGTTCGTGCTGTTCATCGGCACCGCGCCGTCGAACGCGGGCAACCCGTTCAAGCGGCAGGCCATGCTGCTCGCCAAGGGGCGCACCGACGGCGTGCTGAACTACGTCGTCGTCGATCCGGTGCTGACCAACGCCGACAACCGCGCGGCGGCCGAACGCTCCAACTGGATCCCGATCCGGCCGGGCACCGACGGCGCACTGGTCATGGGCCTGATGCGCTGGATGTTCGAGAATGGGCGCATCGACGCCAACTACCTGTCCCAGCCCAACGGCAAGGCTGCCGAGGCCGCGGGCGAGGCGGGCTGGTGCAACGCCACTCACCTCGTCATCGTGCAGAAGGGCCACCCGCGCGAGGGCCGCATGCTGCGCGCCTCCGACATGGGGTGGGTGACGCTGGACGAGAAGGAGCGGTACGGCGACAGGGACGCCTTCGTGGTGCTCGACCCGGCAGGCACGCCTGCGGCCCACGATGTCCTGGCGGGACCGGCGGCGCTGTTCCACGACGGCAGGGTGGCGGCGCCGGGTGGCGACCTCGCCGTGAAGACCAGCCTGACCCTGCTGCGCGACGAGGCCTCAAGGATGGACCTGCGCGGCTATGCCGAGATCTGCGGCATCCCGGCCGACGTCATCGCCGGTCTGGCGCACGAGTTCACCAGCCACGGCAAGAAGGCCGCCGCGAACGCCCATGGCGGCATGATGGCGGGCAACGGCTTCTACAACGCCTTCGGCGTGGTCACGTTGAACACGCTGATCGGCAACCTGAACTGGAAGGGCGGCACCATCTTCGGCGGCGGCCGGTTCCCGGACGAGCAGGACGGCCCGCGCTACAAGCTCGCCAGCTTCCCCGGCGCCGTGAAGCCGTCCGGCACCGCGATCAGCCGTCCGGTGCCCTATGAAAAGTCGTCGGAGTTCAAGGCGAAGAAGGAGGCGGGCAAGCCCTATCCGGCAAAGGCGCCCTGGTACCCCAATGCGCCGCAGTTGACGACCGAGTATCTGACCAGCGGTGTCGTGGACGGCTATCCATACCCGCTGAAGGCGCTGTTCCTGTGGAACAGCAACCCGGTCTATGGCATCCCCGGAATCCGCGCGGCGGTGGAAGCGAAGCTGAAGGATCCGAAGGCGCTGCCGCTGATCGTGGCCATCGACCCCTTCATCAATGAATCCTCGGCCTTCGCCGATTACATCGTGCCCGACACGGTGCTGTACGAGACCTGGGGCTGGGCCTCGCCCTGGGCCGGCGTGCCGACCAAGACGACGACCGCGCGCTGGCCGGTGGTGGACTCCCGCACCGCCGCGCTGGCGGACAGGCAGCATGTGCAGATGGAGACCTTCCTGATCGCCACGGCCCGGCGCCTGGGCCTGCCGGGCTTCGGCCCGGACGCCATCGAGGACATGGAGGGCAACAGGCATCCCCTGAACCGGCCGGAGGACTGGTACCTGCGGGGCGGCGCCAACATCGCATGGCTCGGCAAGCAGCCGGTGCCCGACGCCTCCGACGAGGACATCGCGTGGTCCGGCGTGGAGCGCGTCCTGCCTGCGCTGAAGGCCACGCTGAAAGAGGAGGAGTGGCGCAAGGTCGCCTTCATCCTCGCCCGCGGCGGCCGCTGCCAGAACCAGGCCGAAGGCTTCGAGGGCGACAAGGCGACCCACCGCTTCAAGGGCGGGCTGCTGGTCTACAACGAGGCGCTTGGTGCCTCGAAAAGCAGCGTCACCGGCAGGCGGTGGACCGGAACGGCCAGCTGGATGCCGCCGGTCTTCGCCGACGGCACGCCGGTGAGCCGTGTCCACCCGCCGGAGGACTGGCCCTTCCAACTGGTCAGTTCCAAATCGGTGCTGGTCAGCGCCTACATGATCGGGGCGACGCGGCTGCGCCACCTGCACCCGGAGAACCCGGTCGGCGTGAACGTCGAGGACGCCCGGCGGTTGGGCATCGAGACTGGCGACCGCATCCGCATCGCCACGCCGGGCGGGACCGAACCGGCGACCGCCATCGTCCGCCACGGCGTCATGGCGGGCGTCCTCGCGGTGGAGCATGGCTTCGGGCACAAGGAATTCGGCGCCCGCGCCCATGTGATCGGCGACCGCCGGCAGCCGGACGTGCCGGAGATCGCCGCGGGCATCAACCTGAACGACCTCGGCCTCGTCGATCCGACCCGGGCGGGCGCCTCGGTGTGGGTCGATCCGATCGCCGGCACCGCGGTCCGCCAGGGCATTCCCGCCAGGCTCGAGCGCGTCGCCGCGGCGTAGTGGCCGCGATGCCGCTGTCTCGGTGCCCTGGTCCCGATGCTTGCGGCTAACCGACGGGCCGTTTCCGTCCACGACGTGCGGCGTTTCGCCCCGGCTGCTTCGGTGACTGTCTCACCGACACGGCCGGGGCCGGGGGGTACGATGCCTGCGGTTGGGGGAATGGCCAAGAGGAAGCCGGTGATGCGTCGGTGGCGGTTGGGTCTCGTGCTGATGCTGCTCGCCGTTGCCCTCGCCGCGGGTGGGTGGGCGGTCTGGCTCCGCCCGGTCGCCGTCGCCGTCGCAGCGGTCGAGCATGACGTCGCCATCGAGGTCTACGGCATCGGTACGGTGGAGGCGCGCGTGCGCTCGGCGGTCGGGCTGGAGGTTGCCGGCACGGTGACGGGGCTGTTCGCCGACCACGAGGACCGTGTGCCGAAGGGCGCCGTCCTCGCCCGGCTCGACACCCGCCAGCAGGACGCCCGCGTCGCCGAGGCGGAGGCCGCGCTGCAACAGGCCCGCGCGGCGCGCGCCAAGGCGGAGGCTGCCATCCTCAAGGCGAACTCGCTGCTCGACAAGCGTCGGCAGGCCGCCGGACGACGGCAGGAGCTGTTGTCCAAAGGCAGCGTGTCGGTCGAGGTGGCGCAGGACAGTGCCGCCGACCTGCGCGTCGCCGAAGCGGAACTGGCGCTGGCGCGATCCGACCTTGCGCTGGCCGATGCCACGGTGGCCGACGCCGAAGCGCGGCTGCGTTACGAATCCGCGCGGCTCGACAGCTACACCCTGACCGCACCGTTCGAGGCGCTGGTGATCGCCCGCCACAAGGAGCTGGGCGCCGCCGTCAATCCCGGCGAACCGTTGTTCACCCTGATCGCTCCGGACAGCGTGTGGGCGCTGGTCCACATCGACGAGGCCTCGGCTGGCGGCCTGACGGAAGGGCAGGGGGCGGCGGTGCGGCTGCGCTCGCTGCCCGGCCGGACCTTCGCGGCGCGCGTGGTGCGCATCGACCTGGAGAGCGACCGCGTCACCGAGGAGCGGAAGGTCTACCTGAAATGCGAGGTCTGCCCGTCCCGCGTCCACCTCGCCGAACAGCTGGAGGCGACCATTGCCGTCGGTTCCCTGCCACGTGCCGTGCTGGTGCCGCAGGCGGCGGTCGACCGTTTCGACGGGCGCAACGGCATGGTGTGGACCGTCGAGGACGGCCGGCTCGCCCGCCGCACGCTGAGCTTCGGCCGCCACACGCTGGACGGCCGGCTGGAAGTGAGCGGCGGCTTGCCCGACGGCGCGCGACCGGTCGTCGCCGCGGTGTCCGGCCTGCGCGAGGGCCGGCGCGCCGAACCGCTGGAGACGGCGCCATGAACCTCGCGCTGCGCGATGTCCGCCACAATCTCGGCCGTTTCCTGCTGACCTGCCTGGGGCTGAGCCTGCTGCTGGGGGTCGTGCTGTCGATGATCGGCATCTACCGCGGGCTGGTGGACGAGGCGCTGACGCTGGTGCGCCAGCCCGGAGCCGATCTGTGGATCGTCGAATCCGGCACCCGCGGACCCTTCGCCGAGGCCTCGCGCATATCCGGCGATCACCGTGACGCGGTGGCGCGACTGGCCGGGGTGGCCGCGGCCGGCTCGCTGACCTTCCAGTCGGTGGAAACGGAGCATCGCGGGCGGACGTTGCGCCTGTACGTCGTGGGCTACGAGCCGGGCCGGCCCGGAGAGCCGCGGCGCCTCGCCGCCGGCCGGCCGATCACCCGCAGCCATTACGAGATGCTCGCCGACCGTCGCGCCGGGCTGGAGATCGGTGAGCGCGTGCGGCTGGGGCGGGACGTCTACGAGGTGGTCGGGCTGACCGACGGCATCGTCGCGTCCGGTGGCGATCCGGTCGTCCACCTGACATTGCGGGACAGCCAGCGCCTGCAGTTCGAACTCGATCCGCCGGCCGCCCGCCGCGAACTGGCGCGCGGCGGCCTGCCGGCCGGGCTCGACACGGTGAACGCGGTGGTGGCGCGTATGCTGCCCGGCGTGTCCGAGGCCCGCGTGGCGGCGGAGGCGGCGCGTTGGAAGCACGTCGCGGCGCTCACGCAGGGCGAACAGGAGGGGCTGCTGCTGAAGTCGGTGGTCGAGAAAGCGCGCCGGCAGATCGGCCTGTTCACGGCGCTGCTGATGGCGGTGTCGGCGGTGGTGATCGCGCTGATCCTCTACACGCTGACCATGGACAAGGTGAAGGCCATCGCCACGCTGAAGCTGATCGGCGCACCCGACCGCACCATCGTGGCCCTGATCGTGCAGCAGGCGCTTGCCATGGGCGCGATCGGCTGGGGCGCCGGCACGCTGCTGATCCTTCTCGCCAAGGACCATTTCCCGCGCCGCCTGCTGCTGCTGCCGGACGATGCCTTGATGCTGGGAGCGGCGGTGCTGGTCATCTGCGTGGTGGCGAGCGGGCTTGGCGTCCGCCTAGCCCTCAAGGTCGACCCCGCGACCGCGCTCGGAGGCTGAGCCGATGGCGGCACCGCTCGTCGAGCTTCGGGGGATCGCCAAGACCTATGGCAGCGGCGAGGCCGCCGTGCACGCGCTGAAGGACACGGACCTGCGGGTCTATCCGGGGCAGGTGGTCGGGCTGCTCGGTCCGAGCGGTTCCGGCAAGACGACGCTCCTGAACCTGATCGGCTGCATCGTCGAGCCGACGCGCGGCCGCATGGATCTGGACGGCGAGACGGTCTATGACGGGCGCTGGCTGAAATCCGACCTGCGCCGGCTTCGCCTGGAGAAGATCGGCTTCATCTTCCAGTTCCACAATCTTCTGCCGTTCCTCACCGCCGAGGAGAATGTCGCCGTCGCCCTCGATCTGGCGGGTGTTTCCGGCGGGGAGGCGCGGCGGCGGGCACGGGCCCTGCTCGACTATCTAGAGGTCGGGCACCGCCGTGCGTCGCTGCCGTCGCGGCTGTCCGGCGGGGAGGCGCAGCGGGTGGCCATCGCCCGCGCGCTCGCCAACCGCCCGCGCATCATCCTGGCCGACGAACCGACGGCGGCACTCGATTCCGGACGGGCCGGCATGGTGATGGACCTGCTCCGCCGGCTCGCCCTTGAACAGCAGGCCGCGGTCCTGGTGGTCACGCACGACGAGACGATCTTCGGCCGCTTCGACCATGCGGTGTCGCTGCGCGACGGGCAGGTAGACCTTCCGTAGCCGGTCGCCGCCTGCCAGCCCATTCGGTCCTACTCGGCGATCCGCTGAATATGGCGGTCGCGCTGTGCGGAATTCATGGCGTCCGCCCGCCGACCCTCGGCTTCGTCAGCTCAGACCTGGAGCGATACCTGGCGGAATCGCTTCAATCGGTGTTGGTGAGGCGCTGCGTGATGTCCCCGGCAAGGGCCCAGTCATACGCATCGATAGCTCGTTCGCTTGCCTTCGACCCGAAATCGATCTTCGCGAGATCGACCCAGTAAAGATTGGGAGATCTGGCGGAGTGAAAGAAATAAGTCTTGTTGGTCGAGTCGGCCAGCGTGAACCACAGTGTCGGCCATGCATCCTCGGCAACGCCGCCGGAGGTATCTTTGGCGCCCGGCGGGACTGCTACGGTGCGGGCAATGGATTGAGCGCCGGCGATGGCTTCCGGCACGCTCCTGGCCGGCGGCAAAGTTTTCAAATACGAAGCAGCCCGGACGAACCGGCTTTCCGGATCGATATCGCCCGGCATCGGTTTCGTGCCGCCGAAAAGCTTGTAATTCCGGACGTTGTTGAGCTGAGTCTCCAACGGCGGCTCGTTGGTCATCACGGTAAACTCTTTGCCCTGATGAACGGCCATTTTGCCGTCGACGAACTCGACGATGGCTGAATCCCCTTCGGCATCCGATATTGCGAGATGAAGCGGCCATTGCTTGCCGTCGTGCGCAACAGGAACGATCTGAACGTCCTTCAATCCTTCGACCGCTTCCTTGACCGAAGCGAAGTTGTCGAGCACGTATTGGGCCCATAGCAGATTCGACAGTCCGGGCCGACCGTCACGCTGCTCGTATCTGGTGTCGCCAAGATAGAGCAGGTTGGCCACGAGCCCCTTTTCGTTCATGCCGTCGCTCGTCGCGCTTCCAAACGAAGTGACGGCCACGCTTCCCAGTTTCGACGCCCAGTTGAAGGACTTGCCGTCACCGGTCTTCGAAACCCTCTCCAATCCGCGCGGATAGACGACCATCTTCGCAGCATCCGAGCGGTAAAGATCCATGGTCCGAGCGACGACATTGGCCTGACCATTCGTATTCGACAGGATGCGGGAACAGGCCGATGCGCCATGGATTGCTGTTGTTGCAAAGAAAGCAGCGACAAGCCCAACAGTCGTAACACGGGCCACTTTGTTTGCCATAACAAAGTCCTCATCCTGTGCATCCGGAACCGATATGGGGTTCCGTCAGCTTTCGCGCCAGCTTGATCGTCGTGGTGCTGCCGCAGCAGCGGTTCCCCTTCCTCTTGGAGGAGACGCATGCGCGGCCCGCACCGCCACCCGACGGCGACGACCGGACGTTCGGATCGTACGGCACAGGACTTTGGTGCACAAATCGGCGTGAGAGCGGAATTCACCAGCGGGTTGCGGTGATCAGGCGATCTTGCGGGAGACAGGCATGACACGGCCGGTCATGGAGACCCCATCCTCTCCGGAAACGGGGCCTCCGACAAACCCGGAGCGGTTCAACGCTTACCTGGGATTTGGGTATGACAAGACCACGATTCAGGCGTCGAAAAGCTCGAAGGTCTCGACGATCGGTGGCTTTGCCAGGAAATCCATGAGCAGCTTCAGGTCACCCGTCTGCTTGCGCCATGCGACGTAAGCCTGCTGCTGCGCCGCTGAGTCCCAGCCCTGGATCAGGATGAACTCGGTCGGATTTTGCGGATCCTGAAAGGAGTGGCTGTAGCGGCAGCCGGAGGCGACCCGCGTCACGGGAACCGTCTTCATGAGATGCGCCTTGAAGGCCGCGGGATCTTTGGCGCTCAGCCGCAGCACCACGGTCACGGGGTGCGATCCCGCGGGCGCGGCGGCGGCCGGTGGCTTTTCCGTCGCCTGGGCGTGTGCGGCAGACGACACGGCGACGAGGCCCAGAGTGGCAAAGCCCGCGCCCATGAAGACGGCACGACGATTCATGGAGGTCACGATGGTTTCCTTTCTTCCTTTGTTTATGGTGATCGGCAATTGCGGCGGGGGAGGGGGCGGAAGGCCGGGCGTTTACCCCATCCTTTCGGTCAGAAGCGGATGAAGTGAAAGGACGAGCAGAACGGCCATCGCGACGTTGAAGACCCGGTTGGCCTGCGGGTCGCTCAGCCAGCGCCGCAGCACCACCCCGAACCCGGCCCACGATCCCACGCAGGGACCGTTGATCAGGCAGAACAGGACGGTGATCACCATAAGATCGCTCACGTCGCCGGTCGGCGGCATGTAGGTCGCTATGGCGCCCGTTGCCATCACCCAGCACTTCGGATTGACCCACTGGAACGCTGCGGCCTCAAGGAAGGTCAGCGGATTGGCGTTCGTGGCCTCGTCTTTCATCGCACCCGAAACGGCGATCCTCCAGGCGAGCCAGAGCAGGTATGCCGCCCCGACCCAGCGCAGCACGGTGTGCAGCGCTGGAAAAGCCACGAACAGGCTGCCAAGGCCGGAGCCGACCGCGAACACCATGGCCCCGAAACCCAGGCTTACGCCGAGAATATGAGGAACCGTCCGCAGCAGCCCGTAATTGACGCCCGAGGCCAGGAGCATGGTGTTGTTCGGTCCCGGAGTTATCGAAGTGACGAAAGCGTATGCAGCAAAGGTGAGAATGAGTTCGAACGTCATCGAAGCGTCCTCAAGGAACGACTGCATTGCGGCGACCCTAAAACCATGACACTCTTGGGCATAACGTTATTGTGTCATATGACACTATTAGGGTGTTACGATGCGTCTTGCCTCGCCTTGGTCGGCGCGAATGGCCGATGTCCCCGGCCCGGTCCATGAACGGCTGGCAGCGGCCTTGGCCGACGACATCGCCCAGGGCGTCGTGCCGGCCGGAGCGCGCCTGCCGTCGCATCGCGATCTTGCCTACCGCTTGCGAATCGGGCTGGTGACCGTGACCCGCGCCTATGCCTTGCTGGAGCGCCGCGGACTGGTGAAGAGCGAGCGCGGGCGGGGCATGTTCGTTGCCGGCGGCACCGGCGCGGCGGCGAACGTCGTCGACATGTCCGTCAACACGCCGCCGCAAATGCTCGCCGACCGGTTGCTCGCCGCCACCTTTCAGGCGCTCGCCCGCGAGATGGATGCGGCAACCTTCGGCAGCTATCACCCGCCCATGGGCAGCCTCGCGCATCGCCGCACCATGGCGCGCTGGCTTTCCGATCATCGGATGGAGGTTCCGCCCGACCGGCTGCTCATCACCAACGGTGCACAGCATGCCCTGGCCGTCGCCTTCGCCGTCGCACTCGGGACGGGTGGCCGGCTGTTCACCGAGGCGGTGACCTATCCAGGCGCGATCTCGCTCGCCCGGCATGCCGGGATCGCCATGACGCCGGTCGCTCTCGATGACGAGGGCCTGCGGGCCGATGCGCTCGACGCGGCCCTGGCTGCCACGGCCGGCGCCGCCGGCCGGCGTGCCGTCTACGTGACGCCGTCCTTGCACAACCCGACGGGCGCCAGCATGGCAGCCGCCCGGCGCGCCGACATCTTGCGGGTCTGCCGGGCGCACGACGTGCTCGTCGTCGAAGACGATATCTATTCGCTGTTCGCACCGCGCGACCTCCCGACGCTCGCCGACCTCATGCCGGAGCGGACATTCTATGTGAACGGCCTTTCCAAGACGCTGAACCCTGGACTGCGCCTCGGCCTGCTGGCCGTGCCGCCGGCATACCTCAACGCGGCCCGCGCCGGGCTCCAGGCCACCTGCTCCATGGCATCGCCGATTTCCTGCGCCATTCTGGAGCGCTGGGTCGTCGATGGCACCGCGGTCTCCATCGGCACGTCCATCCGCATGGAGGCGGCGTGGCGCATGGCGTTGGCCCGCGAGACTCTGCCCGAACTGCGCGTGCCGTGCGACCACGCCGGCTTCCACGCCTGGCTACCCATGCCTCTCCTCGCCGCCGAGCGGACGGCCCGCCGCGCGGCGACGGCGGGCGTCATTCTGACGCCGCCCACTGCGGTGATGCCGGACCCGGACGTCGGCGACTCCGGCCTGCGCCTGTGCCTCGGCGGACCGTCGCGCGCCGACCTGTCCCGCGCGCTGACCACCCTTCGCAATCTGCTCGACAGCAGGGCGGACGAGGGGGAGGAGCGCTCCGTCGCCGTGTGAGGGCGGGTTGCCGGGCCGCGTCGTCACAGCCGGCACTGCGTCACGCAATGGTCTTCCGACGTCTTCACCAGGACGCCGACCTCTCCGAACAAGCCGGCCTCTTCGGTCAGCTCCGGCCGCAGCCTGAAGCTCAGCGCCGTCGCGGATGCCTCGGTGCAGGTGACCTCGTTGAATTCGACGACGCGCCGCACGCGGCTGTGGATCGCCTTGTAGACGGCCTCCTTGGCGGAGAAGAGAACGGTGAACGCCATACGGCGTTCGTGGAACGGCGCCAGCAGAGCGAATTCGCGCTCCGTCCCGATGTCCGGGGCCAACGCCGTTGCGTCGTCGCTGGAGACCACATGCTCGATGTCGATGCCCAAGCCCAGGTAACCGGGGCGCAGCCCGGCCATGCACACGACCATGCCCTGAGAATGAGAGATGCTGCCCACCACGTCCCCGGGCCAAAGCGGCGCTCCCCGCTTGCCGACCGGCAGCGGAGCGGGTGCGAGGCCGAGCAGCCCCAGAGCCCGTGCGGCGCAGGTCCGTCCGGCCAGGAACTCGATCTGGCGTTTCGGCACGGCCCTGCGCAACGCCTCCGGCAACGCGATGTCGCCATGGGCGAAGACCGCCCCGTCCGGCACGCGGTAGGCTCCCGTCACGAAGGCCAGTGGTCCTCCGGGCGCGCCGATGTCGAGGCGCATCTCACAAAGCCGGATCATGCCGAGGATTCCGGCCTAGGCCTTTTCCGGGACGATCCGCCCGTCCTCGACCGCCTTCAGGAAGTTGATCAACGGCTGGTCGTTGTAGGCGTCCAGGACGTGGGAGTAGGAGCGCAACTTCTGCAGCGTCATCAGCGAGCCGGGGCCGTCCGGTTGGGCCGTCGTCACATAGTTGCCGGCGATGATGTCATCCCATTTTTCAGCCAGAAGCTCGATGGCCGACAGAATCTTCTTGTAGTAGGTGGACCTTAGGGTCTCGCGCTCGATATCGAAGCTCAGGCTCTTCTGACAGATGATCCGGCCGGTGTCGTAACTGCCGTCCATCTCGTGAATGGTCACCCCATGAGGCTCGCCGTTCAGCCAGCTGGAGAAGTTCGGATTCAAGCCGCGCCCGTAGGGGAGCAGGCTGGTGTGCAGATTGACGAAGCGAACCTTGCCGAAATGCGGGTCGGAGACCGGCAGGACGCGGAGATACCCGAAGCAAATGAGCAGATCGAACGGGTATTCGGCATAGAACTTATAAATGTCGAAGGTCCGAACGTCGCGGTGGTAGACGATCTCCAGGTCGCGCTTCGGTACCTCGTTCTCGATGATATCGGAGAATTGGCTGAGCACTAGGATCTTCATTCGGACGCCGATCGTCTTGGGGTCTTGAAATCGCATCATCATCGGGCTGTCGGGGAGCGCGGGGCCGGAGGGCATCCATTCCGATGGGCGATGCGTGCTCCGGCCCTTCAGCTTCGACAAGCCTCTTCCGGCCGGGGCGCCGGATCAGCCTTCCGAGACCGTCCCGGCGCCCTCGTTCCGCGCGCGCTGCTCGGCCAGACGCTGCTTCAGTTCCTTGACGGTGACGCCCCCAACCGCGATGTCCTCGTCCGGCAGTTCGTGGATCGACACCAGGAAAAGCTCCTTCGGAATCCCGGTGATCTTCACGGAAATATCCGTCAGCTGCTGGATCAGCTCGGCCTTGACCTCCTTCGTCAGCGCTCCGGATTCAAAAACGATCACAGGCATGACTTGTCCTCCGACATGTGTGGTAGCGGCGACGGAATGAGAATCCCGGCCGATACCGATAGTTAGCAAAGGTTGAAAAATCATCCGCCGACACACCCGGACGCCATGTGACAGTTCGTCTCACGGCGGCCGGGATGCGGTCGGTCCGGCTATGCCACCGCCTTGGCGGACACCAGGTCCCGCAGCAAGCCGTGCAGGCCGGAAAGCTCATATACCGCGAGCGGGTTCTCCATGATCACGGCGTGCTCCCCTTCGATCTCCGCGAAGGTGAAGCGTCCGTCAGTCAGGTTGCTCCAGGCGATCATGTCCTGCCGCCCGCAGGAGACGTCGTAGCGCGGCCAGATCGAGGTCAGTTCGCACCGGCGCAGGGGCTTGGGGTCCGGCCGGTAGCTGGCCGCCAGCTTCGACATGCCGCGCAGCTTGACGAACACTTGGGCGAGCAGGTCGTCGTCGCTCAGGAACTGTTCCGGCATGCTCTTCATGCGGATCAGCTCGTTCTTCAGCTCGCCGTCGGACAACAGGTGATAGTTGGGGGGCGGAGCGCCGATGGTCGGCGCGCCGGAGCCGATCACAACCAGCCCGACCGGCTGTACCGTCATCCGCCGAGCCACCTCGTAGGCCAGGATGGAGCCGAAGCAGCTGCCCACGAAGACCATCGGCGCCCCCGCCAGCGGCGCAAGGGCCTTGACCATCGCGCCGACGAAGCGGTCGAAGGAGGCGCCCGAAAAATCGGAGGCGTTGAAATCCGGATACCGGTACGCGTGGATGCTGACGCCATCCGGCACCCGATCGCACCACGGGTCCAGAACCGATGGGGCGACGCCGACCTGCGGGAAGCCGATCAGCCGCGCCTTCACGCCGCGGGGTTGCGGAGGCGTCAGTTCGACGAAGACCGCCTGGACGGCCTTGTCGAAGCCCCGGCAGAACGCGACCACGTCCCCGACGGTCTCCAGCTTGAGGAAGTCCGCCAGGGTGAAGGTCGTCGCGAACGCATCCATGATCTGGCGCGCGACCCGCACCATCTGGAGCGAATGCAAACCGAGGTCCGCCAGAAGTTCGCCGTCCGTGGGCGCGTAGGGCAGGCCCTTGGCGATAATGCCGAGAACCGTTTCGCGGGTCCCATCGTCGGAGAACCGGCCCTGCTGCCCCGTCTCGGCCTGCATGAACCGCGCGACGGCCCGCGCGAAGCTGGCCTTGAGCTTCTGCGCGAGGCTCTCGTCCATGCGTTCCGCGTCATATTGGAAGCCGAGGCTGAGACGGTCGGCCGAGAGGTCCCAATCGACCGACAGGGGCATCATCGCATCGACGGCAAAGAAGCGACGTTCCGTCTCGTGCTTGTCACCCTTCTTCCGGTCCGGCTCGGCGAACTGGATGAAGTTGAAGACGGTGTTGATCTCGGCGCGGCCACCGAGCCACCCCGACAGGCGGTCGTGCGAAACGGCCTTGTGCGGGAACACGGCCCGGTCGAACTGGTCGAAGCTCCGCGCTTCCGTCAGCAGGTCGTTCCCCCGCGCCGTGGGAACCGGCAGCACGTTCAGGAAATTGCCGATAGCGTCCAGGGAGCCCTCGACCTCTGGGCGAAGCGAATACACCACGCCGATCTGGGACGGCTTGTCCCCGAACGCCTCGCGTAGGGCTTCGACGTGCAGGGCGAACAGGATGCCCTTGGTCGAAAGCCCGGCCCGCCGCGAGCAGGCGTGGAGGACTGGGAAGAACTCGTCGGAACCCAGGACATTGACCTGCTTCATCCGGGCCGGCTGCGAACGCCGACGCGGGCGCGCGAAGGGCTTCGGCGCGGCGACCTCGGCAAAGCGCGTCTCCCAGAAGGCACGCGTCTCGTGGCTGCCGTCGGCCTCGCTCTCGTTGTCGGTCACCGCCGCGAAGACCGTCAGATCGTCGGTGGTTTCGACGGCGATGCCGCAATAGCGCTCCACGAGTTCGCGGATGATCGCGTTCAGGCTGTACCCGTCGAGCGCGGCATGGTGCTCGGCCACCAGGATCTCGAAGACCTGCGGCGACCGCTCGAAGACCCCGAAGCGCACGAGACCGCCCTTCAGGAGGTCGAACCGGCTCGCGCGCTCGCTGAACACGCGGTCGGTGATCAGCGCTTCCTGCTCGGCGTGCGAAAGTGCGGTCAGGTTCTCATAGCCATGGTCGCCGTTGACCGAGTGCGGCTCGAACACGAAGGAAACGCCGTCGTCCTCGAACTCCACCCGGGCGGAGAGCACGGGGTGAGCCGCGCGGATGGCGTGCAGGGCCCGCCGAAACTTATCCGCGTCGAAGGGAAGCAGAACCGGCGTGATGGTCGCGTTGTGGAAGACCTGGGCGTCGTCCCGCGTCATCGAGGCGAGCAGCTTCAGGCGTTGCATGCTGGTTGCGGGCCAGCGGCGGACGTCTTGCCGGCTTGCCGGGATCGGGGCGGTCCCGCCCGCATCGCCCGCAACCTTTGCCGGGTCATCGGTCCCGTGCGGCAACAGGCCGGCGACGGTGGGATTGGCGTGCAGATCCTTCAGGCTGATGGCGATGCCCGCCGCACGCGCCTTGGACTGCATCAGGATGGCGCGAATGGAATCGCCGCCGTTGTTGAAGAAGTCGTCATTGACGGTCAGGTCCGGCTTGCGCAGCACCTCCCGCCAGATCGTCAGCAGCGTTTCCGCCTGCGCGACGGTGTCCACCTTCGGCTCGGCGCGCGGAGCGGCGGGAGCCTGGTACGGCAGCAAGCCGGCGACCGTCGGCTTGGCATGCAGATCCTTCAGGCTGATGGCGATGCCCGCCGCACGCGCCTTGGACTGCATCAGGATGGCGCGGATCGAGTCCCCGCCATTGTTGAAGAAGTCGTCATTGACGGTCAGGTCCGGCTTGCGCAGCACCTCCCGCCAGATCGTCAGCAGCTTTTCCGCCTGCGCGGCGGTGTCCGCCTTCGGTTCGGCACGCGGAGCGGTGGTCTCGGTTTCCGTTTCGACAAGTGTGGAAGTCATGGTGTCGCCCGTGTCCTGAGCATCGATCAGTTGAAGCAGGCGCCGCTTGTCCAGCTTTCCTTGCGGCGTTCTGGGAAGTTCCGGCAGGATCTTCATCGTCCGCGGAAGCATGTAAGCGGGCAGTGTGGTGCGCAGCGCCGAAAGGATGGTCGCCTCGGTGATATCACGGCGCGGAACGGTCGTTCCTTTCGGGAAGCGCACCGTGCGGACCTGGGTTCCGCCGCGCGCGTCCTCGCGGAACGCGATCAGGTTCCATCGGTCCGTTCCGACGAGGAACGGATCCTGCTGCGCCTTGACGACGAAGCCGGCCTGTTCCAGCAGCGCGGTGATTTCCGCCCGCCGCCCGCCGGTCATCCCGCCCGGGTCGTCGTGCAGTTCCATCGATATGGCGTTGATCATCCCGAAATGGCGCGGCTGGATGCCGCGCAGGACGTCCAGTTCCGCGCGTTGCACGTCGATCTTCAGGACGTCGATGCGCTCGATGCCCGCCTCGTCGATCACGTCCGAGAGACGGCGCAGGCGGCACGGGTGGTATTCCGCGTCGAATCGCCCCTCCAGAACCTCGTCGAGGTTGTCGACCAGAAGCGCCGCCGACTGGTCGCCGCTCTCGGCGGCTTTCGTCAGGTAGCTCTTGATGACGTTCCGCTCGCCCGATGCATCCGCATAGGCCTGCTGGCTCGACATCATCGAATAGCCGGGATAGTAGGTGAAGGTCTCTTCCCGCTCGGTGTCGGACAGTCCGTACGGAAAGATCGACACGTTGGCGGCATAGCGACCCATGTTCAGTTCCAGCCGCCGGCGGATGGGCGTCAGAGGCTCGAACGCATAGACCTTGGCTTTCGGGATGTATGTGGACACGAACAGGCTGAACAGGCCGATGTTCGCGCCGACGTCCACGACGACGGCGTCCTCCGGATAAACGATGTCCTCGTCGACGTAGATGCGATCCTCGAAGATCTCCTTGAACTGATAGGTGGTCTCGTTGACGTTGATGCTGGAAATCCGATGCCCTGTCGGGACCTCGACCACCAGCTCGTCCTTGGCCTCGGTGAAGGACGGCAGCCGGTCCGCCACCACGCCTGCCACGATCCGCGGGTCTCCTTCGACGCTCTTGTCGATCAGGACGGCGGCGTTCCGGACGCCGGGCAGGCGCTTGATGCAGGCCTCGATCTCCCCCAGCTCCAGCCTTTGCCCGGCGACCTTCACCTGATCGTCGCGGCGTCCGAGGAACTCGAAGCTGCCATCCGGCAGACGGCGGACGAAATCGCCGCTGTCGTAGCATCTGGCGCCGTTCGCGGCGGTCGAGAACTTCGCGTTTTCGTCCGCGGATGCCCCGATGTAGCCGATGGCCACGCCCGCGCCGCCGATTTGGAGTTCCCCGTCGGCGCCGGCCGGCAGCTCGAAGCCGTCGGGGTCGACGCACGCCACCGAAACGCCGGTCAGCGGATAGCCCAGTGTGGGGCGCGTGAAGTCCTTCACCCGCGCCACCAGCGTGTTCACGGTGGCTTCGGTCGGTCCATAGACGTTCCAGACGTCGCAGGACGTCCACTGCCGGACCTCGTCCCAAAGGGCCTGGTCCATGGCCTCGCCGCCGACCAGGATGGCCTTGGGCAACATCTCGGGCCGGCTGCCGAATCCCGCCGCGATCATGGCCTTCAGGATCGTCGGCGTGACGTCCAGCGCCCACAGCCGGCTATCCGCCACGAAGTCGATCAGGGCTTCCGGATCGGCGCGGACATCGGCCGGGACGGGAACCAGGGTGCGCCCGAGCGCGGCCTGGAAGAACTGCTTCATCGACGCGTCGAACGCCAGCGGCGCGTTGACGGACAGCCGCAACCGCCCTTCGGCCGGCGTGAAGATGCGCTCCTTCAGCGCCCTGAGGAGATTGACGACCGAATGCTGGGCGACGACCACGCCCTTGGGCTCCCCGGTCGAGCCGGAGGTGAAGAGGATATAGGCCTCATCCTCGCCCGAACCCGGATGCGGCTTGTCCGACGACGGCGGATGGCCCAGCACCGGCAGGACCGGAACGTCCAGGACGGCCTCGGCGCGGGCCAGCTCGGACGGCTCGCAAACCGCCCCGGCCGCCTTGGCGACCGTCCGGATGTGCCGGATGCGGTCATCGGGAAAATCCTTCAGGATCGGCACGCAGGTCATGCCCGCGCGAAGAACGCCGAACATCGCCGCGGCCGCGTCGAACGACCGGTCCGCGAAGATCAGGATCCGGTCCTTCGGCTGGAAGCGCCGGCCCAGTTCCGCAGCGAGGCGGGCGGCGGCATCCGCCAGTTCGGCGAAGCTGTAGGAACGGTCCGCGGCGACGAAGGCCTCCGCCTCGGGCATTTCGGCCACCGTTTGCGCGAACAGGTCCATGATCGACGTCGCATCGGGACGGATCACCGGATGGACCGGCCGCTTGGGGCTCCCCGGCTCGTTCTTGATCGCGGCGGAGGCCGGCTCGGTCTGTTCAAGCGTATCCATCACACTCTCCTGGAGATCAGGTTGGTCATAGAGACCAGCGTCGTCCGGCGCCCCGTGAACGGCGCGCGGCCATGCAGGCAGCGGACGTTGTTGAGGATCATCACGTCCCGGTGTCCCCAGGGGAACGTGCGCAGGCAGTCTTCGTAGATGCCGCGGATCTCCAGGATCATCTCGTCGGGGATGGGGGAGCCGTCGCCGAACTGGACGTTGCGCGGCAGGTCTTCGCCGTATGCGTCCACCAGTGCGGCGAGCAGCGCCGGGTTCAGCGCGGCCCTGTGGAAGATGTGGGCGTGGTTGCAGAACAGCTTCCTGTCCGTGCCCGGCTCCAGCGCGAAAGCCTTCTGCCGCTGCCGCGTCCTCAGGTGATCCTCTCCGAGCCACTCGAAGGAAATGTCGTTGGCGCGGCAATACGCTTCGACGTCGGCGCGGTCGTCGGTCTGGAAGGCGGAGCGCCAGTCCATGTCGATCTCGCTGCGGAAGTTCCGCGTGTAGAGGACGTCGCGCTCCGAAAAGGCCTTCAGGATCGCCGGAGAGATGCGCGCGGTCGCCAGATATTCGTCGGCGACGGGCGTCTCCCCACCGGTCTCGGCAAGCGTATCGGCGTAGAAGAAGATTCTCTCGGGAATCCGCTGCGCGAACGACATCTCGTGGTGCAGCTCGATCCAGTTCGAGGACGAGAATTCGGTCGAGGTGAAGACGCCGCTCACCACCTCCGTCCGTGCCGCGGCACGCTCCAGGTAGGGCAGCGGCTCGCGACCGAAGCCGGTGACGACATCGCGGAACTGCGCGGGGGTTTCCACCGCGAAGCCGCGGAACAGGACGCCGCCATGCGTGGCGATCATCTCGTCCAGTTCGGGCTTGTGCCTGCGGATGTAATCGGACAGCGGCCGCGACCGCGTGCCGTCCTCGACGACGGCGATGAACTTTTCGGTCTCGTCGACGAAAGCCGACGGAACGGGGCGATCGGCGGCAACTGTGCGTGGGTTCAATTCGGGCGCCGTGAACTTCGCGGACATGGGAATCGTCTCCGACATGGGAATCGTCTCCATTGAGCGGTAATCGGGCGGGATGCCGTCAGCGGCGGAGGGTCAGCGGCGACCGGATGGACTGATAGGGTCGTGCCATCAAAGTGTAGATGCGCCGCTGGCCCGAGAAGGGATCGCGCCCATGCTGGCAGATCATGTTGTCGAGGATCAGGACGTCGCCCTTCACCCAATCGAAGCTGCGCTTTTCGGCGGCGACCGCCTGCCGCATCGCGGCGAGGTCTTCCGGCGAAAACGGCTCGCCATTGCCGAAGAAGGTGTTGGTCGGGACGTTTTCATAGCCGACCGCCTCAATCAGGGCTTCGGTGATATGCGGTTCGAGGCTGGTGACGTGGAAGAACAGGGCGTGGTTGAACCAGAGCTTTTCTCCGGTGACCGGGTGGTGCTGGAAGGCCGAGCGGTACTGCCTCGTCTTCAGCCGGCCTTCCGCGTCCCAATGAAAGTCGATGTCGCGCTCCTTGCAGAAGGCCTCGACTTGGGCGGGTTCCTCGGTCTGGAAGGCGGTCTGCCAGCTCACGCCGAGGCCGGGCGTGTAGGTGCGCTGGTACAGGATGCCATGGGCCTCGAACCGTTCGACCAGCGACTTCGGAAGTCGGCTCAGGATGCGCCTGTTGTCGGCGATCGGCGTGTTGCCGCCGGTGCCAGGCTTCGTGTGGCAGAAGAAGCAGATGAAGCATGGCCAGTTCAGAGTGTAGGACTGTTCGGCATGCAGTTCGATGTTCTGGTCCGGCGGATGATCCGTCGACGTGTAGACCCGGTCGCTGACCGCGTGGCGGGGCGAGGAACGCTCCGAGTAGTTCAGGATCTCGGTGGAGATCTGGGAAATGATGTCGAAGAACTGCTCGGGTTCGCGAACATCGAAGCCGCGCAGCAGCACCGCGCCGTGTTCCGTGACCAGCTTTTCAATCCGGTCCTTGTGATTGCGCACATACGCGACCGCATCCGGGGCGCCGGGCGCCGGATTGATCACGACCGGAAAGGACGGCTCGATGGCCGGCCTGTCCGATTGAAGCGCAAGGCTGGTCGTCTGGCTCATGGAGGAATGCGCCTTATTCAGTTGAACAGGGTTTCTTCATGTGACGCGCGATGAGGCGTGGCTGCCGACGGCGCCGGCTTCAGGCCGCATCGAGTATCGGGGCGGGCAGGTGTCGGCTTTCGAGCTTTCCGCTGGCCGACAGCGGAAAGGCATCCAGAAAGACGAAATGCCGGGGACGCATGTAGATCGGCAGCCGGCGCGCGACGGCGTCCTGGATCGCATCGCGCACGCCGGCCTGATCGCAGCAGTCGGGCTGCGTGACGACATAGGCGACGATGGTTTCCCGCCCTTGATCGCTGCCCCGGACGAGATCGCGGAGCTGCGTGCTGGCCTGAGCCACCCCCGGCACCGACACGATGACCTGCGTGATCTCCTCAAGCTCGATTCGATGTCCGCGAAGCTTGATCTGCGAGTCCAGGCGTCCGATGAAGTGGAGCAACCCGTCCCGCCCCAGGCGGACGCGGTCTCCGGTGCGATACATGATGGCACCCCGGCGCGGCTCGCCCGGGCAGGGCAGGAAGCGTTCGGCGGTGAGATCCGGGCGATTGATGTAGCCTTTGGCCAGCCCTGCCCCCGACAGGCACAGCTCGCCGGCTTCACCGGGGGGAACAGGCGAAAGGTTGGCGTCGACGATGAGGAATTCGTGCCCCGGAATCGGCGTGCCGATTGGGATCTGGTCGCCGACGTCATGGTCGATCAGATGTTCCGTCGAAAAGACGGTGTCCTCCGTCGGTCCATAGAGATTGTAGACCCGCGCAATTCCGGCGCGGTGAAGCTGCCGCACCAGGGGAGCGTGGACAGGTTCGCCGGCGAGCAGGCAGGCGCGCACCGCCCGCAGCGGCAGCGGAAAAGCCAGGAGCGCCGTGAGGGCCGACGGCACCGCATTAATCAGGGTGATTGCGGAGGATTGCGGCAGATCCGCCAGACTCAGGATCGAGTTGACAAGGAACAGGCTGCCTCCGCACGCCAGCGGCGCGAAGATCTCGAAGATGGACACGTCGAACGAAAATGAGGTCGCGCCCAGCGCGCAGTGGAGATCTTCCTGCGAAAAACGGTCCAGGGCCCAATCGAGAAGCCGGGCCCCGCTGCCGTGAGTCGCCATCACGCCCTTGGGCCGGCCTGTCGTGCCGGACGTAAACATCACATAGGCGAGGTCATCGGCCGCCACGGCTGTCGGATCGCATGGCCTGCGCGGCCCTGCCAGATCGTTCAAGGGCAGGATGCGGCAGCTTGGCGCTTGGCCCGCATACCGATCGGGCTCATCGGTGACCAACCAGCGGCCACTGGAAATTCCGACCATGTAGGCCACGCGGTCCTGCGGGAATTGTTTGTCGATGGGGAGATAGACGGCACCGAGCGCCATCACCGCGTAGACGGCTGCGATCGCGTCGAATGTCCGACAGGCGGCAAGAGCAACGATATCGCCCTTCCGCACGCCGGCCTCGTCCAGGGCGCCGCTGATCTCCTCGATGCGCGCCAGCAGTTTTCCATAGCTCCACTGGCGATCCGTCGAGCGTAGGGCAATGCGGTTCTGCATGCCGCGCTCGTTGCAGCGTTCGAAGAAGCGGCCGTGCAGCGATTCTGCATAAGCCGTTCCATATGCGTCGGTGGTGCGAAGCATTCAGGCACTCCAACAACCCACATATATTTGTATTATCCGGTGTATTCGGCTCAGCGTTTCTCTGATTACCGCCGCCGAATGCCCTTTTTCATCTCGCTTCGCTTCTCGGGCAGCGAGGATGCCGCTGCCTCCCACCGGCAAAGCACGTCATGCAGGCGACGCGATCCAGACGGAGTTCGGTCCAGAGCAGAGGGTTTCACTGCGTTCTCCCTTTGCCGGATCGGAGCCTTGCGGTCTCGTCCGGGCGTTTTTGCTAATATATATCTACCTCGGGTTAGAACACACTTGCATGTATTCAATCGTAGGTGTGTACCGTACCTGTATCATGCAGTTTTGGTAATGCAAGGCTGATATGTTCTGTCAAAGCGGAGCGTTTTGACGCACCAAAGCCCATGCGTGGGCGCAAGAATGCCTCGGGGTGGCTTGATCGTGCCCCAGGACGTGGTGTCTGAGAGGGCCTGTGTGCTCTTCGGCGAGCTGAATCTGCCGGTCTAATCGGCTGCAATGGGCAGCGGGTCAGTGACTGGAGGGTTGGCACAGCTCGGTCAGGCTTTCCATGGTCATGTAGCGCCGGCACACCGTCCACTCGTCGTGCTGTTCCAGCAGCAGGGCGCCAACCAGCCGTACAATCGCGCCTTCTCCAGGAAAGATACCAACGACGTTGGTGCGCCGCTTGATCTCGCCATTCAGGCGCTGCAGCGGGTTTGCGCTGTGTAGCTTGGTGCGCAGGTCCTTGGGGTAGGCCATGTAGGCCACCCTCACCGACCGCGAGCGCGAGGTGTTGGCTTGCGCCATCGGCGGTCTGATGAACAAGCCGATCGCCGGGGAACTCGGTCTCTCGGAGATAGCGGCAAAGGTGCACAAGCGCCACGTGATGGAGAAGATGGGCGCCCGGTCATTGCCCGATCTTGTCCTCATGGCCGCGCAACTCGGGATCCCCGCCCGGCGGCGACGGTGAATGGCCCGGGCCGGCAGCCCGGAAAGCAGGATAAGTGGGAAGCGGATTCGATGCGGTAAAACGCCGCAGTATTGACGGCTCGGGGCGCTTCCCTGTTGCTCGCGTCATTGCCTCCTGCCGGTTCCCCGAAACCTGCCCTTCGTTGAATTCCATGGCAGGGAAGGGATGATCGGCCCAAGGCTGGGGGCGGCATCCTTATCATGGACCCAATATATACGATCAAATGATCGGAAGAGATATCGTTTGAATTCTAAGAATTATCTTGTCGATAAGAACAATGATGCCGAAAGCATTCAAAAGCATGTTTCCCCGAAAGAATGCACATGTTTGGATGTTTTTCGAGCTTAATCTTACATTAATATTTATGGCGCGTATCTGATGTAGATAAACATACCAAAGAACGTGCCAAGATGCTTGAAAACGCCATGCGGCCTCGCATGACGGTGGAGGATTTCGTCCGAAAATGGGGACGGTCCTCACTGGGCGAGAGCCAGGGTTCGCACGAGCATTTCATCGATCTCTGTCATGTCCTGGCAGAGATGCCTCCTGCCGAAGCCGACCCGTCGGCGACCGATTACTGCTTCGAGAAAGCGGTCGCGAAGACGGACCGGCGTCCGGGACGGGCCGACGTCTGGAAGCGTGGCTGCTTCGCGTGGGAGTACAAGGGACCCGGCCGCAATCTGGACGAGGCCTATGCCCAGCTGCAGCGCTATGCGCCGGCCCTGGCCAACCCGCCGCTGCTGATCGTCAGCGACATGGCGCGGATCCGGGTCTACACGAACTGGACCAACGCGGTCACGGTGACGCACGAGATCGGCTTGCGGGATTTGCTCGATCCCGACCGGCGGGACATCCTGAAATGGGCCTTCTCCGATCCGGAACGGCTGCGCCCCGGCCAGACGCGGGCCATGCTGACGGAGGACGTGGCCGCCCGTTTCGCGACGCTGGCCGCCCGGATGGTGGCACGCGGGCACGACCGCTGGACCGTCGCCCATTTCCTGATGCGGCTGGTCTTCTGCATGTTCGCCGAGGATATCGGCCTGCTCGGGAAGGGCCTGTTCACCCGGTTGCTTGACGAGGCCGCGCACGACCTGGCCGACTTCGCAGCCCTGGCGGAGCAGCTGTTCCGGTCCATGAAGAACGGCGGGCGCCTGGGGTTCGAGAAGGTCGAATGGTTCAATGGCGGCCTGTTCGAGGACGCCGGCGCCCTGCCGCTGGACGGCGACGACCTCGCCATCGTGCGCGAGGCGGCGCGGCTGGACTGGTCGGAGATCGACCCGACGATCATGGGCACGCTGTTCGAGCGCGGCCTGAGCCCGGAGCGCCGCCGGGCGCTGGCGCGCGAGGTGGTGCGGCGCGACCGCGACGGCCGCTCCAAAGGGGCGGTGGGGGTCTACTACACGCCCGAACCCACCATCATGAAGCTGGTGGAGCCGATCATCACCCGGCCGTTGCGCCGCGAATGGGCGGCGGCACGGGAGCGGATCACGGCACTGCTCGCCGACGCCAGGGGGGCGGCACCCCGGCGACGCGAGCGGGCATGCCGCGACGCGCGGGCTCTCTATGACCGCTTCCTGAAGCGGCTGCGCCGGTTCCGCGTGCTGGATCCGGCCTGCGGCTCCGGCAATTTCCTGTATCTGGCCCTGCGCGAGTTGAAGGATCTGGAGCACGAGGTGGTGATCGACGGGGAGACCTTCGGCTTTCCCCGCCAGCTCGAACTCGATCTGAAGGGCAACAAGCGCCCGAAGACCATCGGGCCGGAAGCGGTGCTGGGCATCGACGTGAACCCGCTGGGCGTCGAGCTGGCCCGCATCTCCGTCTGGATCGGCGCGATCCAGTGGATGCGCCGCCATGGCTACGACGTGCCGCGCAACCCCATCCTGCAATCGCTGAAGACCATCGAGCAGAAGGACGCGCTGGTCGACCTGATCGGCGGCGAGACTCGCTGGCCCGATCCGCTGGCCTTCGCCGCGGCCGGGAACGACGGCGGCGATGAGGATGACGGGGAGCCGTACCGGATGGTCATCGTCGGCAACCCGCCCTTCCTCGGCGACAAGACGATGCTGGGCGAATTGGGGGAGGAGTATGTCACGCGCCTGCGCCGCCTGTTCGAAGGGCGTGTGCCGGGCGCGGCCGACCTCGTCTGCTACTGGTTCGAGAAGGCGCGCGCCCTGCTGGAAGAGGGTAAGGTCGAGCGCGTCGGGCTGGTCGCCACCAACTCCATCCGCGGCGGCGCCAACCGCAGCGTCCTCGACCGCATCCGCGCCGACGGCACCATCCTGGAAGCATGGTCCGACGAGCCCTGGACGGTGGACGGCGTCGCCGTCCGCGTGTCGCTGGTGTGCTTCGGCCCCAAGGGCCTGGACGAAACACCCCGGCTGGACGGCCGCGAGGTGCCGGAAATCTTCGCCGACCTGACCGCGGGCGGCGTGGATTTGACGACGGCGAAGCCGCTGGCGGAGAATGTCGGGGTGTGTTTCATCGGCACCCAACAGAACGGCCCCTTCACCATTCCTGGAGCGCTTGCTCGGGAATGGTTAAAGCTTCCGATGAATCCAGATCGCTCTCGGAATCAAGAAGTTCTCAAACCCTGGATCAACGGATTGGACATAACGAGGCGCAGTTCCGATACATGGATCATTGATTTTGCGATGATGGACGAAGGGAATGCAGCGTTTTACGAAGTGCCTTTTTCTCATCTGGAACAAGTCGTAAAGCCCTTTCGGGAAAGAGTGCGGCGCGAAAGTCGTCGCAAAAATTGGTGGAGGTTGGGCGAATCAATGCCTACTCTCCGAGCGTCATTGTCTCCCTTGAACCGCTTTATTGTGTCGCCTCGTGTTGCGAAACATCGCTCTTTTATCTGGGCAGAGGCTGGAACCCTGCCGGATTGTCAAGTGGTCGCCATTGCTCGCGATGACGACATTACGTTCGGTGTTTTGCACAGCCGATTCCACGAACTCTGGGCCTTGCGTCTCGGAACAAGCCTGGAGGACCGCCCCCGCTACACACCATCCACCACTTTCGAAACCTTTCCCTTCCCGGAGGGCCTGACGCCTGATCTCCCTGCCTCATCCTACGCCGACGATCCCCGCGCACAGGCCATTGCCGAGGCGGCAAAGCGGTTGAACGAGCTGCGGGAAAACTGGTTGAACCCACCGGACCTCGTGACGCCGGAGCCGGAGGTGGTGGAGGGCTTTCCCAAGCGCCTGCTGCCGCGCGACGAGGCCGCCGCTGCGATCCTGAAGACCCGCACCCTGACCAATCTCTACAACCAGCGCCCGACCTTTCTGGCGAACGCCCATGCGGCTCTCGACGCCGCCGTCGCCGCCGCTTACGGCTGGCCGGCCGATATTTCCGATGAAGAGGTTCTACGCCGCCTCCTGGCTCTGAACCATGCGAGACCGGCGGCGGATGCGGTGAAACGCCGGAAGAAGGCGGCGAAGCCGATCGACAGAGATCAAGGTCATCTTCTGCTTCCGCTTCCGGGCGGAAAACCGGCGCAGTTCGACTCTGCAGGAAAGCCCGCGACGGAGCCGCAACCCGTTGCGGAGCCTTCGCGTATAACGCCGCACCGGAGAAAGGCCGGGTGACCAGGGATCAGAACTTGCACAAACAAGAAGGGGCGAGCCGTAGCCCGCCCCGCATTTTGTGTCCGCCGAGGCGGACTTGTTAACGGCTGGACCACGGTTGCAATCCAAACGCAACGCAATGCGCATCACACGCGGTAGGACCCGCAGTCGAGTATGACGCTCTTGCAGAAATCAGAATATCACAGGACGCGCATTGCGCAAACTATCTTGACGCCGCCGTTTAACGGGCGTTATGTATGGTCACGCTCACGCTGTTAAGCGATTCGAGCGGAAAGGAGGGTGGAATGGTAGATAATATGCCGTCTGCCGCCAGAAGAGGTCGGGCAGACTACCCAAGGTAGCTGCCCAACGCCCTGCGTTCATAGACTGCCTGCGGTGGGGTCGGATCCCGCCGCAGGTTCTTTTCATGCGCGTTCATGGCTCGGTCGTCAAGAGACGATGCAGAAGCGCTGAATACAAACAAGAAGGGGCGAGCCGTAGCCCGCCCCGCATCTTGTGCCTGCCGAAGCAAGCTTGTTAACGGCTGGACCACGGTTTCCCATCGGCTAAAACAGGCAACGTTTCCAGTTGAAAAGAGAATAGCAGAGACCTTCACATGGTCAAGGGTTGTGATAGGCTTGGTGGCAAAGAGTTTTCGGCGAATTCATGCCGATTGAACTCACGTGCATTCAATTCGTAAGCGGACGATCCCATGCAGCCTTACCGCCTTTCCCTTGATCTCGGCACCGCTTCCCTTGGCTGGTGCGTGCTGGACCTTGATCATGACGAAAAGCCGAAGGGCATCCGGCGCATGGGCGTGCGCATCTTCACCGATGGACGCAACCCGCAGGACAAGAACTCGCTGGCAGTGGCGCGGCGGATCGCGCGGCAGATGCGGCGGCGGCGCGACCGGACGCTGGTGCGCCGCGCGCGGCTGATGGCGGGGCTGATCCGCTTCGGCCTGATGCCGGGCGACCGGGCGGCACGCAAGGCGCTGGAGCGGCTCGACCCTTACGAGCTTCGCACCCGTGGGCTGACCGAACGGCTGGAGCCGCAGGAGATCGGCCGCGCGCTGTTCCACATCAACCAGCGCCGCGGCTTCAAGGCGATGCGCGGCACCGGCGACGAGGAGGAGGCCGGCAAGATCCGCTCCGGCATCGACCGGCTGGACATGCAGATGGCGGAGGCCGGCACGCCGACGCTGGGCGCCTTCTTCGCGTGGCTGCGCGCGAACGGGCGCAGCGTGCGCGCCCGGCTGGTCGGCCGGGGCGCCAAGGCCGAATACCCCTTCTACCCGGCGCGGCCGATGCTGGAGGCGGAGTTCGATGCGCTGTGGGCGGCGCAGGCGCGCCATCACCCGGACCTGTTGACGGAGGAGGCGCGGACCACGCTGCGTCAGCGCATCTTCCACCAGCGCCCGCTGAAGCCGCCGCAGGTCGGCAAATGTTCCCTGATCCCCGAGGACGAGCGCGCCCCGCGCGCGCTGCCCTCGGCGCAGCGGTTCCGTCTCTACACCGAACTCGCCAACCTGCGGATCATCATGCCGGACCGCAGCGAGCGGCCCCTGACCATGGAGGAACGCGACCTGATCCTGCGCGCGGCGCGCGCGAAGCCGGCCCGCAAGGCCATCGGCTTCAAGGACATCCGCAAGGCTCTGAAACTCGGCTCCGACATCGGGTTCTCCCACGAATCCACCCGCCGGCCGGAGTTGGCGACCGACGAGACCTCGGCGGTGCTCGCCGACAAGAAGCGCTTCGGCCCGCGCTGGGCGCGGCTGACCCTGGCCGAGCAGGACGAGGTGGTCGAGCGGCTGCTGTCTGAAACCGACGACGGGGCGCTGATCGACTGGCTGGTCGCGCGTTGGGATCTGGAGCCGGACGCCGCGGCCCGTGTCGCCGACGCGCGGTTGCCCGACTTTCACCTGCGCGTCGGCCGGAAGGCCCTGGCCGCGCTGCTGCCGGTGCTGGAATCCGAATCGCGCGAGGGACGGCCCATCCGCTATGACGAGGCCGTGCCCGTCGCCTTCCCCGGCGCCCACCATTCGGACCGCCGGCCGGGCGAGCGGCTCGACCGGCTGCCCTACTACGCCAAGGTGCTGGAACGCCATGTCGCCTTCGGCACCGGCGATCCCGGCGACGGGGAGGAAAAGCGGCTCGGCCGGCTCGCCAACCCGACGGTTCACATCGGGCTCAATCAGGTCCGGACGGTGGTCAACGCGCTGATCGACCGCTACGGCCCGCCGCACGAGATCGTGGTGGAACTGGCGCGCGACGTGAAGCAGACCCAGGAAAAGCGTCGCCGGACGGAAAAGGAGCAGGCGGAAAACCAGCGCCGGAACGAGGAGCGCAAGGCCCTGCTGCGCAGCGTCAACGCGCCGGTCAATGGCCGCAACCTGATGAAGCTCCGGCTGTGGGAAGAGCAGGGGGCCGGGGTCAACCGCCGCTGTCCCTACACCGGCGAGACCATCGGGCTGGAGATGCTGCTGTCGGAAAAGGTCGACATCGACCATATCCTGCCCTTCTCCCGCACGCTGGACGACAGCGCCGCCAACAAGGTGGTCTGTCTGGCCGCCGCCAACCGCGACAAGCGCAACCTGACGCCTTACGAGCGCTGGCACGGCGACGAGGCGCGCTGGTCGCGGATCCTCGGCTGCGTGGAGGATCTGCCGCCCAACAAACGTTGGCGCTTCGCCGAAGGCGCCATGAACCGCTGGGGAGAGGAGAAGGAGTTCCTTTCCCGGCAGATCACCGACACGCAATATCTGGCCCGGCTGGCGCGGGAATATCTGCGCCATGTCTGTCATCCCGACCGCGTGCGCGTCTCGCCGGGGCGGCTGACCGCCATGCTGCGCCGGCGCTGGGGCGTCGATTCCATCCTGCGCGACCACAACCGCGGGGGCGGCGAGGTGCCGGTCGACGCGACCTTCGCCAAGAACCGCGACAACCACCTGCACCACTCGCTGGACGCGGCGGTGATCGGCTGCATCGACCAGGGCATGGTGCAGAAGCTGGCCCAGGCGGCGTCGCGCGCGGAGGATCTGGGGCTCGACCGCCTGATGGACGACATCGACGATCCCTGGGACGGCTTCCGCGACGAACTGGCCGCCCGCGCGCGCGGCGTGACCGTCTCGCACAAGCCGGAGCACGGCACCGGCGGCCGCCTGCACGAGGACACGGCCTATGGCCCGACCACGGAGGCGGAGCGGGCGGACGGCTTCAACCTTGTCTACCGCAAGCCGCTCGACGGGCTGACGGAGAAGGAGGTCGCACGCATCCGCGCCCCCGACCTGCGCAAAGCCATGCAGGAGCGCGTCGCCTTCCACCGGAACGGCCCTGACCGGCTGGACGCCAAGCAGGCGGTGGCGAAGGCCGCTGAGGATCTGGCGGCGACCGAACCCTGGGTCGGCATCCGCCGTGTCCGCCTGCTGGCCAAGGAAGCCGATCCGATCTGGCTCGCCGGGCCGGACGGCGAACCCTACAAGGGGCTGATAGCCGGCGACGTGCACCACATCGACATCGTGGCGCTTCCGGATGGCCGCTGGGCCGGGCGCGCCGCCACCCTGTTCGAGGCTCGCCGCACCGCCCTGCCCGACGGCCGTGCCGCACCCTATGTGCCGGCCGACGGCGAGCGCTTCGTCATGCGCCTGCACAAGGGCGACCTTGTCAGGCTGGACCATGACGGGCGCCTGCGCATCATGCGCGTGGCCCGGCTGGAGCCCGCCAACAACCGCCTGCGCATGGTCGAGCATGTGGATGCCGGGGAACTGGACAAGCGCCACGCCGATCCGGACGATCCGTTCCGCTGGCTGATCGTCGCCTTCGACAAGCTGCGCACGCGCAAGGCGAGGCGGGTGACCGTCGATCCGCTGGGCACGGTGCGCGATCCCGGTTTCCCGAAATGGGCGGCGTTGCCCGTTTCCGGCGAGGCGGAGCCCGCCTGATGACCGGCCGCATCGTCGAGATCGCCGAGGATGGCCGCCACCTGTCGCTGTCGCGCGGCTTCCTGGTGGTGGAAGGGCAGGGGCGGGAGATCGGGCGCGTCCCGCTCGACGACATCGGGGCGGTGGTGGCGAACGCCCATGGGCTGACCTACACCAACAACCTGCTGCTGGCCCTGGCGGAACGCGGCGTCGTGGTGGTGCTGTGCGGGCCGAACCATGTGCCGGCGGCCTTCCTGTGGCCGGTGGACGGGCACCATGTGCAGGCCCAGCGCATGCGTGCCCAGCTGAACGTTTCGGTACCGCAGACCAAGCGCCTGTGGCAACTGCTGGTGCGCGCGAAGGTCCGCCAGCAGGGTGCGGTGCTGGAGGCGCGCGGCGCGCCGGCCGGCGCGTTCGAGGCGCTGGCTCGCAAGGTGCGCTCCGGCGACCCCGACAACATCGAGGCGCAGGCGGCGCGCCGGTACTGGCCGCTGCTGTTCGGAGACGATTTCCGGCGCGATTCGGAGGCCGGCGGTGTGAACGGCCTGTTGAACTACGGCTACGCCATCCTGCGCTCCACCGTGGCGCGGGCGGTGATGGGGGCGGGGTTGCACCCCACGCTTGGCCTGTTCCACCGCAACAGGGCCAATCCGCTGTGCCTGGTGGACGATCTGATGGAGCCTTTCCGCCCCTTCGTCGACCTCGCCGTGGCCCGGCTGGCCGATGCGGGGCACGAAGCGGTGACGCCGGACACCAAACGATTCCTGGCGCTTGTCCCGTCACTCGACCTGCCGACGGCGGAGGGGACCACGCCGCTGTCCACGGTGGTGATGCGGGCCGCGACGTCGCTGGCGCAGGCCTATGAAAAGGGGGAAGCGGCGCTCGACCTTCCGGCCGGGGAAGGCAGCAAAGCCTGGGCGCCGATGCCTTTGGAGTGGCCTGCACCCCCACCCGCGCGGTTGAACGTGCCGCAACCGGCCTGACGGACCGCGGCGATGTTGAGCGGATACCGGATCATGTGGATGATGGTGCTGTTCGACCTGCCGGTCCTGACCAAACGCGAACGCAAGGCCGCGACGACCTTCCGCAAGTTCCTGCTGGACCAGGGCTTCGAGATGTCGCAGTTCTCCGTTTATCTCCGCCACTGCGTCGGCAAGGAGCAATCGGAAGCGCTGACCCGCCGAATCGAGAAGGCGGTTCCACCCACGGGCAAGGTGCACATCGTCTTCATCACGGACAAGCAGTATGAAACCATCGTGTGCTTTGATGGCCGAGTCCGTCAGCCCTCTCGGAAAAATCCGGAGCAATACGTTCTTTTCTGACCGCCCAAGCGGCGGAATCGAGGCAGTGGAGTGGCGGGATAAGGCTGTTTTTTCAAAGCCTTACCCCGCCACGTAGTGTAGCCGATGGGAAACCGTGGTCCAGCCGCAACAGGTGGCGCAGCGCCGTGGTACTGCCGTCCAAGTGTAGCCGATGGGAAACCGTGGTCCAGCCGCAACGGTCGATACCTGGGCAAGATGGCCCGCGTGAGTGTAGCCGATGGGAAACCGTGGTCCAGCCGCAACCGCAAGCACGCCTCGCCAAGGCGCAGACCGAGTGTAGCCGATGGGAAACCGTGGTCCAGCCGCAACGACGGCGACCCGTCGCAGATCAACGGATCCAGTGTAGCCGATGGGAAACCGTGGTCCAGCCGCAACTAGCCGAGTAGGCGCCCGGCCTTTGGCGAGAGTGTAGCCGATGGGAAACCGTGGTCCAGCCGCAACGGTGGTGACGCGCCCGATGGCGCTACAACCAGTGTAGCCGATGGGAAACCGTGGTCCAGCCGCAACAGCAAGAGACGCGCGGCCTGCGGAAAGTCCAGTGTAGCCGATGGGAAACCGTGGTCCAGCCGCAACAGCTTGTGCAGGCGGGCATGCGATCCTCCTAGTGTAGCCGATGGGAAACCGTGGTCCAGCCGCAACAGTGCCACTGCCATCAGGTCGTCAGGGCAGAGTGTAGCCGATGGGAAACCGTGGTCCAGCCGCAACCGTTCCTCTTCAAACAGCATGGGGATTGGGAGTGTAGCCGATGGGAAACCGTGGTCCAGCCGCAACCAGCCGCCACGCCACGCGCGGGGCGTAGCAAGTGTAGCCGATGGGAAACCGTGGTCCAGCCGCAACTGCGTCATGAGGATCGCGTGCTTGCCCTTGAGTGTAGCCGATGGGAAACCGTGGTCCAGCCGCAACTCCTTCGGCGTTCTCAATGATACAGGGACCAGTGTAGCCGATGGGAAACCGTGGTCCAGCCGCAACGGCGTGCTCTACGTCCTGCCCACCGCCGGCAGTGTAGCCGATGGGAAACCGTGGTCCAGCCGCAACAGCGGCGATGGCCTCGAAATCCAAGGCCTTAGTGTAGCCGATGGGAAACCGTGGTCCAGCCGCAACAGACCACCATCACCCCCTACACCGACGAGGAGTGTAGCCGATGGGAAACCGTGGTCCAGCCGCAACCGACGATGCGGCCTCGTCCGCTCGCGCCGGAGTGTACGGTATTCGGTAGCAAACACACCCACGGCGAAAATAGGGTGAAATTGCAGACGCGGGACGGGCGAACCCCACCCGACAAAGGGGCGCAGCTCTCTCTAATTCCGCCAATTTCCTGCTATCGACAAACCCATTGTATGGTCCGCCGATTTTGCCATATAAATGGACATCTCTGGGAGAGGTTTTTGCACAAAACCTAGAGTAATCAACGGTTTGGTGGGGACAATGCCTAGGACATACGAGCAGACACATCCGTGGCTAACTTTTGGGCTTGATCTCGCATCGTTCAAATACCCGTTGTGGATGGCTTTGGGCGAGGCATCGTCTAAATGCGAGCACATCGCTGGGGTCCCGCTTGCGCCAGCGATTGCTCAACGAGTGCATAGTCTTTACCTAGCCAAAGGCGCTTCGGCGACTACGGCAATCGAAGGCAATACGCTTTCAGAGGAAGAGGCTGAGCAGGTAATTCAGGGAACGCTGAAGCTTCCACCATCGCAGCAGTATTTAGCTCAAGAGCTTGAGAATATTGTAGAGGCGGTGAATGCCATTACGAATGAAATTGCTAATGATGGTGCATCTCCTTTGACTATCGCTTTTTTGAAGCGACTAAATAGTATGGTACTTAAAGATCTTGAGGTCGATGAGGGAGTTGTTCCTGGAGAAATTCGTCAGCATCGCGTTATGGTGCGGAAATATCGATGCGCCCCAGTCGAGGATTGCGAGTTTCTTTTGGAGAAGCTTTGCGAGACTTTGAACGGATTTCCTTCCCCAAAAGGGCAGGAGTCGGCGTTTGCTATTATTAAAGCTGTTTATGCTCACCTATATTTTGTGTGGATACATCCGTTCGGCGACGGGAACGGCCGGACGGCTCGATTGATTGAACTTTATATTTTGCTTTCGGCAGGCTTCCCGCAGCCTACCGCTCACATAATGAGTAACTACTATAATAGAACTAGGCAAAAATACTACGAGGCGCTGGATGCCGCAATTGAGGGCGAACGCAAGGTAATAGACTTTATTGCTTATTCCGTTACGGGGTTCGTGGAAGGGCTGAGAGAGCAGATCGATTTCATCAGAGCGCAACAGTGGAAAGTTGCCTGGGTGAACTACGTTCATGAGATTTTCCACGATAAGAACAGCGCTGCGGAGAGTAGGCGCCGACGTTTGCTTCTAGCGCTCACGGATAAAACAGAACCAGTGCCGCTGACAAAGTTGACAACTCTTACTCCTGAATTGACGCTTGAATATCACGGCAAAACCCCAAAGACCGTGGTGCGCGATATCAATGCTTTGATGGCAATGGGACTCGTAACAAGGCGAAGAGGTCAGATTTCTGCGAGGCGCGAGCAAATCCTGGCGTTCTTACCGTGGCGGAATGTTGAGGCAATCAAACAGGAAAAAGAAGCAGATTGAAATCCGCCCGCCAGATCGCTTCTGGCGGGCTTCATGTTCCCAGCGTTATGCGGCCCGGCCGCGCTGCCAGTATCCGGACCAATCCACGGACGGCGGCAGCGCGGCGGCGCGGAAGCCCACGGTGCGGAACTGTTCGCCGTTGCTGGTCCGGCGCTGGTCTTCCCGCCACGCCATCTCAGCGGCGTAGCGGTTCAGGTACTTGCCGCCGATCCGGTGATACTGGCCCCACTGCGCACGGCGCAGACGGGCGAAATAGGACTCCGCTTGGTTGGTGCAGGCTTCATCAGCGCTGTAGGCTTCCTGATGGTTGATGCGCTTCATGTTGAAGCGGGCATGGAGGGAGTTCCAACCGGCGGCTTCATCGGCATGGACGGTGGAGGCGCGATCAACGCGGGCCTTGATGAAGGCGACGCTTTCTTCTTCGGAGCGGAAGACCTGAGTGACAGTCCGGCCGTCGCGCTCGCGGGCCACGACAACCACCTGACGCTTGCCTGTCTGGTTCTCGGCAAGGCGACGGTCCTTCCGGTCTTCCTTGCGGTTCTCGGGGCGGACATGACCGCCGACATAGCAGCCGTCAACTTCCACATCGGCGCCGTCACCACCAAGCACGACGCCGCGGACTTCCGCTGCCATGGCTTCCCGGAGCTTGTGCGCCAGGACGTAGGCCGTCTTGTACTGCACGTCGAGATCGCGCCCGAGCTGGAGAGCGGAGATACCCTTGACCGCGTTGACGAAGATGATGATGGCGATCAGGTAATCTCGGATCGGCAGCTTGCGCGAGGCAAACAGGGTGCCGGAGGTTTCGGAGAACTGGCGACGGCACGCCTTGCACTTGAACACGTTACGGGTGGTGTACTCGTAGCACTTCGGGCAATCGCAGTAGGGGCACACGGCGGCGCCCTTGGTGTCGGGCCAACGGATTTGACGGAACAGCGCGCGGGCTTCCCCGTCCGTCATGCGCGCAACCTGTTTCAGGCTGACGGTGCGAGCAGTGGCGGACATGAGGAAGTGTTGGGCCATGGCTAGAAGTTCCATAAACGGCTTTAATAAGCCATTTATGGCTTTTATCCACGCCTCTTGTCAACGGAGAAAAAGCCATATATGACATGACAACGCCATTTTCGGGATGAAAGGGACTGCCATGGATGAAGCGGGATGGAACGAAACGGCCAAGGGCCTGTTGCGCGCGGAACTAAAGCGTCGCGATCTGACCTACATCGACCTAGCGGAGCGGCTAAAGGTCGTTGGCATTGAGGAAACCCCGAACTCGATAGCCAAGAAGGTGAACCGGGGAACGTTCAGCGCGGCCTTCCTGCTAGCGTGTATGAAGGCGATAGGGTGCTCAGCAGTTCGTCTTCCCAGCGAGTGAGCCTAACGGCTCACTCTAATGAGTCCACGCGCACCATTCCCGCCCCAGTAACTTTCCCATCAGAACGGCTAACATTTACCGACGCATTGACCGGAGTCCCCGTTCTAAGCGCCTTGAACAATATATTCATCTGATCTTCAGTCAAAAATAACTCTCTCGCTTCGGCGCAAAGCTCTTCTCCTGTAGCTAAGTGACGGACATCAACACTGAAGACGCCATGTTCTTTTCTCTGTATCTCCGTCACGTCAAATTGTCCGCTCAACGTGCCGTCGTTTCGACTTGCCCTCGGCTTTTGCAAAAGCTCTTCGGCGCGCTCAGATGTTACGTCAACCCCAAGCACCCGCGCCCCTCCCGCAGCAATGACGCCGCGCAGTAGAGCGTTATGCCCCAAGCGAACCTGTTCTAGCGTTGCAGCTGACTGCGCACTTTTTGCGGCAAGCTCGCCTATCAACCTAGTCCTTTCTGTCTCCTGCTTAGACCTCTCTGTCTCTTCCTTCTCTCTCTGTATATCTTTCTCGGCATTAATCTTGGCCTGTTCGGTTCTCTGATTAGCGTCATTTATTGACGTCCCGGATTGCACATATTCACGGAACATCGTGGCGCCAAAATTACCTACAGCCCATATGAAAAAACATGAAATCGCCACGGTTGCGAGGTGTTTTGACTCCATTTTTTCCACCACAGCTTTTGCTACATCGGTTATAGATTGGTCTGCATCAAAACTATACCCCCTACCGTTTCTAAATACAAGCACATCTATTTCAAGAAATTTCTTTTCGTCACCGCTTAGTCTTCTTGATGCACTGTTATATTTAACAACTGAGTAACCTCTATTAATACACTTCTGGTATTCCAAAAGCACATCCATGATTGATGTCTTGATGGATGTCGAGCTTTCTTCTTGCGGTATCCTAAGTAATTCACAGCCCCAGCCATCGATAACAATGCGCTTTATGTTAAGGACTTCGGAGAAGTTACTATAAACCATGTCAGCGATAACCGACCACAGGTCATCTTCAGAGCGCAGGGATAGTTGGCCATTTTGCAATTCCATGGGATGCGCCTGCCTTCAAGTGGGTGGTCCAGTGCTGTTTCCCACGAGAAAACCAGATAGGCAAATTCAATCAGGGGAATGCGGCAATGTTACGCCGCGCTCACCTTCCACGCTGTAACCTTCCCATCTTCCACCCGCTCCACCAGATCGGCGGCTTGCCGGGTGACAGCGTTGTGAACCAGCTTCGTGACCAGCTTTCCGGTGCGTGCGTCGGTGGTGTCCAGCCCCCGGCGCTGCATAACCTCGACGGCGATGTCTCGGACGGTCATGGGGGCTGGTGCGATGCGGAGAACGTCCAGCACCATGCGGGCCAGTTCCCCCGGCTTGAACCAGTCATTCCGCTTCCTAACGGCCTTGGGTGCGATCTCTTCGGGGACGACATCCGGGGCGCATAGGTGCAGAACGGCGTCGATGTGAACAAGGTCCGCCCGGTGCTGGGCGATGCGCTTCTCAAGGTCAGCGATGATGCCGGAGACTTCGGCGCGCTTAGCAGTCAAGCCTGAGATGAGGTAGGTGTCGCCCATGGCTTCCTCATTGGAGGGGAATGGGCTATAGTGTAGCTAAATCAATGGCTTGGCGGCTATCTGCCCGTGGGTGTGATTGCTACCGAATACCGGGAGTGTAGCCGATGGGAAACCGTGGTCCAGCCGCAACCATCGCGCCCGCAGACCAACGTCACCGTCAAGTGTAGCCGATGGGAAACCGTGGTCCAGCCGCAACCGTGATCCGCGACGCCGTGTGCGAGACGATAGTGTAGCCGATGGGAAACCGTGGTCCAGCCGCAACCGGTCGATGCCGCGGACCCACTGCCCAGCCAGTGTAGCCGATGGGAAACCGTGGTCCAGCCGCAACTACGCCGAAGTCGACGCGACCGCCGGCGCCAGTGTAGCCGATGGGAAACCGTGGTCCAGCCGCAACGATCTCGACACCGGGTCGCTGCTGCGCGTCAGTGTAGCCGATGGGAAACCGTGGTCCAGCCGCAACAGTGACAGGGACCGCACGTTGGCTTGATTGAGTGTAGCCGATGGGAAACCGTGGTCCAGCCGCAACCCAGCCAGCGGGCGCTCGCCCGTCTGGTGAAGTGTAGCCGATGGGAAACCGTGGTCCAGCCGCAACTATCTCTATGGACGGGCAATCGAACGGTCAAGTTTAGCCGATGGGAAACCGTGGTCCAGCCGCAACCTCCCAAGACGATTGCCCGCAAGCTGTGGGAGTGTAGCCGATGGGAAACCGTGGTCCAGCCGCAACTGGCTCATGCATGACCGCGTGTTCATGTATAGTGTAGCCGATGGGAAACCGTGGTCCAGCCGCAACTGGGCTGGTAGAGGCGTGATCGGCAGCACAAGAGTACGGTATGACCGTTCCGCTACCAATTCCATGGCTGCCGGCCACTTCGCGGCAACCGTCGCCTATTGGTTATGAGTCCGGGCCTCACGGCGCCATTGCGGCCCAGGTCAGTTCGGGCGCGGGAAATTGATGCACAACACGGCGCACTGATGGAGGTGGCGCCAACCGGTCGCCGATCGTTGTACACACCGCTTTGCCCCCGTGTCGCCTCCAGGCCCATACCCTTCATCAGCCGGGCCGCCCGGTGCAGGGTGCCACGTCGATGCCCTTTCGCTGCAACTGCCGCCACACTTTGCGTACCCCATAAACCCGGGAATTTGCGTACCGGACCCATCAGCCGCGCAGCCTGGCGCCATCCATCAATGCGCTTAAAGACCACACGGTCATCAATCTCGATAATAGATTTTCTCGCGACATACACACCTTTAAATGCATTTTTTGGCGCTATACAATCGCGCTTGACTAAATAAAATGGCATAGATACCCTTTTTACGCGTACAAATTTGGGGTCAAACCATGCAATCCGATCCGTTTGCCACTTTGATCAATCAAATACTGCAAGGCCTTACTCAGCAGCTGAATGGGGAGATCGGACCTGCCATCCGGTCGGCCGGGTATGATCCTTACAACAACGTGGCCTCCGGGTCTGCCAGCATCGGGATCGGCAGCGCCTCCTATTCTGTCAATGACCTTACGGGTGTATCGTCTTTGCAGATCACAGACTTGGTGGCGACCAACATCACCGCCTCCGGGACCAACATCAGCGGTCAGGTGAATTTCCAAGCCGTGCTGAACAGCCCTTTGAGCGCCAATTTGGGCGGCAGCGTTGAGGTATGGCCGATCGACATCGGCGTGTCGGGCAACATCCGGATCACCGGCTGCTCGATCTCCGGCTCCGCCCAGCTCAATGCCAGCATCAGCAACAATCAACTCTGCCTCAATTCGATCAGCAACCTGAGCGCGTCCTTCAATTACAACGACGCGTCGATCTGGATCAACGACCTGGGCGTGCTGAACTATCTGCTGTCGCCGTTGGAGAGCCTGATCCTCGACGCCGCCAAGGGTGCGATCCGCAACCTGATCTCCTCCCAGATCGACAGCATCGTCGCTCAGCAGATCGGCCAGCGCCTGCCGCAGTGCGCGTCGCTGGGATGAGGCTGCGGATCGAGCCCCTGGTCCGGACCGCGCAGCGGATCGGTCCCCTGCACCCGGTTGCGGGAACGGCACCCGCAGGGGATGGACGGCAGCTCGAAGTCGCGCTGGAGCGGCAAAGCCGTGGCAACTGGTGCTGGTCCGCCGTCACCTGCGCGGTCGCTGCCCATTACGGCGACCGCTCCTGGACACAGGAACGGCTGGCTTGGCGCATTCTGGCGATCGACGATGTGCGGCCGGACCGGGAGCCGCCGCGGGCCCTGCTGGAAGACGAGAAGTACAACCAGCAGGCAGCCCTGGAGCGTACGCTCCGCTATGTCAACTGCCTGGCCGGCTGGAGCAGCGGCCGCCCGCCGTTCCGGCGCCTGATGCGCGAGCTGGACGAGGGCCGCCCCGTCGCCGTCGCCATCCGCTGGCGCTCCGGGCAGCAGCATTACGTGCTCGTGGACGGCTACCGCCGCGCCGAGCGCGCGATCACAGTCGCGGACCCCCAGCGCGGGCGAAGCGAAGTGTCCTTCGACGACTTCCCGCTCCGGTACCGGGACGGCGGCGACTGGACGGAAACCTATTGGACACACAGTCCTTACCAGATGCCGCACCAGGAAGGGGAGCTTCACGATGAGTAGCTACGACATCGCGCTGGTGTTGGACGCTGGCACCCTGAATACGGGAATGTCACAGCTGTTTGCGAACAGCAGCGCCCAGAAAACCCTGTTCCAAGGGACCGATCCGGTCGGCCAGCAGGGCGTCACCAGCATCGACTGGCAAATCGGCTCCGCGCCGCAGTTCGTCCTGTCGCCGCCGACGACGACCCAATGGAACGACCAGTACACCTTCACCCCATCGGGGCAGAAGCCGGCCAATCCGACCGACCAGATGTTCCAGGTGACGCTGTCGTCGGTCTCCACCACCATCAACATGCAACAGGGCTCGCCCGTCCCGCTGACCTTCAACATGACGGTGTTCGCCCAGGTGGGCATCGCCAATGGCCAGGTGCAGCTCAGCAACGTGGCCGTTCTCCCCACCAACCCCACGGCCGTGCAGCAGCTTTTCCTCGAACTGGCCGCGGGCATCGTCTACAGCAAGGTGCAGACCCTGCTGCAGGGCTACCAGATCCCGTCGAGCATCCCGGTGGAGGGGCAGGACTTCACCCCGCCCGTGATGACGGTGACGAACGGATATCTGGTCCTGGCCAGCAACCTAGTCGCCAACGGCACGCCGGACATCGCGGGCGTCCAGTGGCCGCAGCAGCCGCTGGGCGTGCTGGTCGGCCGCAATCTGCTGACGGCGCTGCTCGCCCAATACAACAGCGCGATCCAGCAGGAGCTGAGCAAGGCCACGGTCAACGTCAGCAACAGCAACTGGACGGGCAGCTACTCGTTGTCCGGCGGCATCACCAACGCCAGCGTCGCCGTCGCCTCCACCCTGCCCAACGTGAACGTGACGGCGACCTTCTCCGCCACGGCCGACGTCGGCGTGTCCTGGTGGCTGGTGCCGGGCGCCTGCGCCCTGGAAGCCGCCTCCAACCTCCTCTGACGACGGGAATGCCTCCATGGTTGATTTCGCGCAAGCCACATTCTCGACCACCCCGACCCCGCTGACCATCACGGTGGCGCCCACCGTGTCGGGCTCGAACACGGTGCAGCTCCAGCTGCAGCCGTTGCCCAGCTTTCAGATCAACTACGCGCCGTCGGGCAGCGGCTGGCAGAAGTTCAACGCCTCGGTGCTGGAGAACGCGGCGACCACGATCATCGCCGTGCTCAACCCCTTCATTTCGTCCGCCGTCCAGACGGCGGCGCAGAAACAGCTGAACGAGAACGCTTCCTTCACCGTGCCGACCATCCCGATCAGCTTCGATGGGATCAACCTGCAGCTGGCGCCATCGAGCCTCAACATATCGACCGCGGACGCCGACCACGTCCTGGTCACGGCAACCGTCAACATCAGCTGACCGCGCGGCGCCAGACCGCATCAAGCAATCTGAATCGGAGAGACGTTCATGAACGCTGACATGCGTGCCCTCGACGCCGGCTGGAATCGGCCGGGCGGCGCCCCCCTGCGTGCCGCGCTGCCTGATGGGATCACCCTTGACGACATACCGGCGCTGCCGCTGGCGCGCGCGGCGGACATGCCGGCCCATGCCGGCTTCGCCCGCGGCTCGCTGGGGGTGGAACTGGCCGGTTTGCGGCTGGAACTGGCGGACAGCGCCGTGTCGGCCCAGCGCAGCCAGGATGCCCTGGGGCGTGACGTGCTGGAGGTCCGCATCCAGGACATCCGCCTGCGCGGCCGGCAGACCCTGCAGGGCACCCGGATCTGGGAGTCCGGGCTGGATGGCGCCGGCACCGGCCTGCCGCTGAACACGCGGCGGCGCGGCGGCGCCGACCAGGACGCGCACCCCACCTGGATCGCCACCGCCAACGAGCAGCGTGCGGCCCTGCAGAACGTGCCGGGCGGCAACGGCGCCGCCCTGCTGTCCACCTATTCCAACCACCGCGCCGCCTTCAACGACGTGTTCACGGATCCGAACGGCTATGCCTTTCAGATCGGCTGGGGCACGCCGGAGATCTCGGACATGGCCAACGACACCAACACCGCCCTGACCGCCACCGTCCCCGCCGGCGGCTCGACAGGCGGCTCGGCCAGCGGTCCCGTGGTGAACGACCCCAACAAGATCTATGGGACGACCACCTACAACGGCAACGCGCAGAACCAGCAGCTGGCCCTGATGACCACGCTGGCCGCCATGGCCAGCTTCGCCAACCCGAACAACCCTACGGACCCCACCAACCCCTACAATCAGGCGGCCGCGGCGACGCTGACGTTCTCCAGCAGCATCCTGGGCAACACCCAGACGCAGAAGATCGCCGACGTGCCGTCCATGGACAAGCAGGGCGTCTACAATCTGGTGCAGACCGGCACGCCGGCCCAGCCGCATTCGGTGGACGACGTGCACGCCCTGCTCAACGGCAATCCGATCGGCGGGCGCGACTCCGAGGGCAAAAGCTGGACCATGTGCCTGGGCGAGGACGAGCGGGCCTTCGTCCGCCGGATGCAGGCGGACATCGCCGAGCACATCGCCCGCCTTGCCGCCCAGAAGCCCGTCGACCTGGTTTCCGGGCAGCTGGAGGCCGAGCTGGCCTGCTATGTCTACCTGCAGTTCGGCACGCGGGAGGACGGCGAGCCTTGCCTGCTGGACGGGCGGGTGGAGCTGGACGGCTTTGACCTGGACATCGACGACGGCGGCTGGGACGCCGCGTTGGGCGCCGGCCTGGCGCAGGACGCCCGCGAGGCGCTTGGCGAGGCGCGCTTCGTCAAGAGCCTGCTGCACGACCGCATCGCCGACACCCTGGAGCGCGCCCTCGTGCAGCCGATCGCCAAGGCCGTGCTGGGCAGCGGGTCGTGAGGATCGCCTCGGGGGCCCGCGACCCGGTCGGCACCATCCTGCAGGACCTGATGGCCGCCGACATGGCGGGGTTCGAGCGCGAGTTGTCCGCCGCGCTCGAACCCCAGGAGGGCTACCTGTCCGATGCCGAGATGGCGCTGTACCAGGGCGGAAAGAAGCTGCGCCCGCTGATGCTGCTGCTCACGGCGCGGCTGTTCCAGGCGGAGGGGCCGTTGCCGGTGAAGGTGCTGCGCGCCTCCGCCTCGCTGGAGATGCTGCATGTCGCGACCCTGATCCACGACGACATCGTCGACCACGCCTCGTTGCGGCGGGGCCAGCACAGCGTCAATGCCGCCCGCGGCACCGAGATGGCCATCCTGATCGGTGACATGCAGTTCCTGCAGGCGGTGCGCTGCTTCGTCGACGCCATCGAGGACCAGGAGGACATGCAACTGGTCAAATGGGTGCTCGATTCCGCCTTCGACATCTGCCGCGGCGAGATCGACGAGATGACCACGCAGCCCTTCTGGCATCCGGACTCCCTGCTCAGCCGCTACCTGACGACCATCGACCGCAAGACGGCGGTGCTGTTCGGGCTGGCCTGCGAGTCCGGCGCGGCCCTGATGCGGGCGCGCACGTCCGAGCTGCGCCGCCTCGGATCGTTCGGGCGGTACATGGGGCGGGCGTTCCAGATGATGGACGACATCTTCGACCTCGCCCATTCCGACGAGGAGGCCGGCAAGCGCAAGGGCATCGACCTGCACCAGCGTCGCATAACCCTGCCCATCATCCACGCCATGCGGCTGTTCGGCGACATGCATCCCATGGTGCGCTACCTGCGCAGCCAGGAAACGCCGCCCACCGAGCAGATCAACGCCTGGGTGGACGAGATCCGCCGCTCGGACGCTTTCACCCTTGCCTATGCCCAAGCGCGCGACACCGCCCTCCAGGCCGTGCAGTTCCTGGACGGCCTGCCGCCAGGGCCGCACCTGAAGGCGCTGCGCGACATCACCATGCACGCGGTCAACCGACCCTACTGACCTTCGTCCCGGGAGTACGTCATGGGCCTGTATTTGTTCAATTTCGTCTACAACACGCTGATGCAGAAGGCGAACGACGGCTCGCCGGGGAATGGCCTGTTCCTGCCCAAAGCCCTCGCAGGCATGACGGACAACAACCAGCAGCCTTACCTGCCCTTGCAGGAGAGCCTCTGGACGCTGAACAACATCGGCGGCTCGGCCGCCATTTCCAACGACCTCGCCACCAGCTGGTTCAACGCGTTCTTCCTGGCCTTGCGGGGCTTGAGCATGAAGACGCCCTCCGGCGCCATCACGCAGCAGATGATCGACGACGCGGGCGCGGCTGTCACATACATCACGGGAAAACAGCTGCGCGTCGTGGCGCTGCCCGGTGCGGGCGTGAATCTGGTCGCCACGAACATCGACATCCAAGGGCTGGCGAACATCAAGATCAGCGGCCAGCCGCCGCTGGTCACCTCGAACAACCAGGGCTACCAGGCACAGATCGCCCTCAACCTGAACGCCTACCCCGACAACGGCGCCAGTTGGTCGCAGCCCCTGGCCCTGTCCGGGTCAGAGCAGGGCACCGACACAAACAACGGGACGGCCTTCCAGGGGTTGGGCTTCGTCCTGACCCAGACGCTTTGCTTTGTCGACAAGTCCGGCACCGTGGTGGCGCCCCCGCCCAGCCTGGGACTGACCCCGTCCGCGGCGAACCCGAACGGCTTCGATTGCAGCGCCACCGGCATCGCGCTGCTGACGCTGACGAACGCCCAGGTGCTGGCCAACGGCACGGTCACCGTCGCGTCCCCGCCGGCGCTGCAATTCTCGCTCAACTCCCTCGACCTGGCGGCGGTGCAGGGGGCGGTCCCGACCTTCACCCTGCAGAACCTGGACTACCAGAGCCTGACGCCCGTCCCCTTCCCGCAGGCGATCTCCGCGGCGGCCTTCTATCCGCTCTGGACCGGGTTCTTCAAGCAGTTGATCGCCACGAACGACGCGGCGCAGATGCTGACGAACCAGATCAACGGCGCGCTGATGTCCCCGGACAACATGGCGCAGGTCGCGAACCTGCTCACCAGCCAGATCTCCAGCGCCCTCGACACCATCTTCGGCAGTACCCAGGTCGCCGACAGCACGGTGGACACGGACGCCAACGACGTCGACAAGTACATCTTCGACCGGGCCCGGGGCGCGCTGAACGACCCCAGCGGCTATGTCTATGTCCCCACCGTGATCCTGGGCTCCAAGTCGCCGCAGCTGGATCCCCTCACGGCGACGAATCTGTCCATCGGCGGCCCGTTCAGCACGTCCGTCCTGGGCCAGTCGGTCCAACTCAGCAACATCTCGTTGGCCAACTTGGTGATCAACGGCCTGTCCAACGTGATCGCCCCGCCGAACAGCACCATCTTCGGCGTCAACCAGCAGGCCACGGCGACCCTGCTGCTGGGCGAGGTCCCGGCGGGGACCCAGGTGAACGTGAACGACCAGAAGGTTACCGTGCCGTCGCCGCCGGTCACGGCCTCGACGCCGTTCAGCCTCGACATCCAGGTGAACCAGAACCAGCCGATCCCGATCAGCGGCACGCTGAACATCAGTCTGGTCAACAACAGCGGCACCCTCGGCGTGACGACCTCGCTCTACTCCGACGGCGACACCCCCCAGCAACTGGCGCTGACCTATACGCAGGTCACCCTGGTGGCCGGCTCCGGCGACGTGACCCTGGCCATAACGCTGCCTCCGGAAGACCAGCAGTTCCAAATCTTCATCAACGCCTTCCTGGGGCAGGACGCGCTGATCCAGGCCATCATCGGCGCCATCAACGACTACATCGGCCAGAACCTGGGCCAGATCAGTCAGGCCGCGACGCAGTTCGCGCAGAACGCGCTGAACAACCTGGGGAAGTGAGACCATGGCCTCGAACATCTATGCGACCCTGCAAGGCCTGCTTCAAACCAGCGCCGGCACCCAGGCCCTCCAACTTGCCCATGACCAGTTCCCCGGCCCGGTCCAGACCGCGATCAGCGACTACCTGAACGGCATCACGCTGCAACTGGGCAGCGAGGCAACCCTGAAGGTGGACCCGTCCACCCGGCAGCTCGAACTGCAGGCCCTGGTCGGGACCGCCAGCATCGACCTGCAGGCCACGGCCAGCGGAGCCACCCTGACCCTGGCCAGCACGAAGTACAGCGGCGCCCAGGTGGTGCTGACCTTCAGCGACGTGGACGGGGGTGTGGCGCTGACCCTCGACGCCACCATGGGGAACAGCCTGCAATGGCCGTTGCAGGCGGCATGGCCGCAGCTTCTGGACTGGACGCCGGCGAACCAGGCGGCCCTGGCGAACGGCCAACTCCACCTGACCTACGGCAGCGGAAACCTGGACTTCATCGGCCAGGGCTCGCTGGCTTATGGGGGCCAGACCTTCGCCGACGCCGAGCTGCGCGTGCAGTTCGAGGGCGGCCAGACCGGCGTGCTGGTGGGCGTGGTCGTCCCGACATGGTCCCCCGGCTCCTTCTGGCCGGCCCTCTCCGCTTTGACCTTCAGCAACAGCGGGTTGGTCGTGTCCACCGTGGCAGGCAAATCCACCAGCCTGTCGTCGCTGGGCCTGCTGGACGTGAAGTCCGTTCCGGCCTTGGGGGCGGATTTCGACATCGCCCCCGGATTCCTGTTCTTCACCTCGCTGAAGCTGACCGACAGCCTCGCGGCCATCGCCGGCTTCATGGGCAACGTGTCGCAGCTCGACCTGTTCGCCGCCTACGCCCAGGGGACCGGGGCGACGACGGTGAAGGCGGTGCTGAACGACAGCTTCAGCGCCATGAACAATGGCATCTTCCAGTTCGATGGCTTCACCCTGGAATGGAGCGACCCGGCCCAGGGCAACAGCAGCATCAGCGCCACCGCCGCCGGCACGTTCCACCCCGACGCGGGCACGGCCATCGACCTTTCCCTGACCGGCAGCATCATTCCGGCCGAGGGCGATTTGAACCTGACCGTCAGCCTGACGAACTGGGCCAAGCCCTTCGGCCTGGAGACGCTGACCATCGTCGAGCTGGACGGCGGCGTCACCGTCGGCGCAGAGGCCGCCGGCGTCACCCTGTCCGCGGATGGCGACCTGAAGCTGCAGAACCCGAACGCGCCGCAGTACGAGTTCGAGGTCGGCTTCGAGGTCGAGGTGGTCGATTTCGAGGTTCCGAACGGGATCGCGGTCTGGACCAAGGCGGACCAGGACCCGATGACCCTGTCCAATGTCCTCGAGGCTGCCTTCGCACTGGACTTCTCCCCCGCCACCCTGCAGGCCCAGGGCGAACCGGACGTGGCCGACGTGGTGGCCTTCCTGGACGAGGTGATCAGCATCACCCAGTTCACCTTCTGGTTCGTCGAGGGCGCCCAGCTCAAGAAGATCGGCGACCGTGGGCCCTTCCCGGCGGGCTTCGGCCTCCAGGCCCAGTTCACGCTCCTCGGGCAGGAGAACGTCCTGGTCTCGGCGACACTGGCCGAGCAGGCGAACCCCAAGGCCGGGTTCTCCGGCTACGTCATCCTGCAGCAGCCGGTCTCCTGGGGGTCGGTGTTCATGCTCTCGGGCTGGGACCCGACGGCCCAGAAGCCGACCAGCCAAGGGCCGGAACTGGCCATCGCGGCCACGCCGGCGGGCATCGTGGTGCCGGGCGTCAACAACAGCCAGCCGGTCCGCTTCTACTCGTCCATGTACCTGAAGTTCCTGGACGTGGTGGAGGACCACCTCTACGCCCTTGCCACCACCGACAACCAGTTCCAACTGGACTACGCGGTGCAAGAGGGCACGCCCGCCGCCGGCTGCGGCACCTGGAGCGGGGACAGCATCACCTTCCTGCTCAACCCCAGCCAGTACGAGCTCGGCGCCTCCTTCGGCTTCAACTTCGGTTGGCAGAACCTAACATGGGACGGCATCACCCTGTGGGGTGTCACCCTGGTGCCCAAGGTGGCGCTGCCGAACTTCAGCGTCGCGGCCGGGTTGGCCTTCCAGGCGTCGAAGCAGAGCCTCGTGGTGAACGGGTACTTCGACTTCGAGCTGCTGGGCCTCTCCTTGGCCCTGGGCAGCCAGGCGTCCCCCGTGTCCCTGGTGAACGTCAACGTGCAGGGGGTCATCAACAGCCTGAAGGACGTGGCCGGCCACGTCCTCGACACCGTCAAGCAGGAAGCTTCGGCCCTGATGCAGGCAGCACTTGCCGACTTGGATGCCTTCCTCGCCTGGGCCAAGAGCCAGTGGAAGAACCTCGTCGACGGCCTGAAACTGGTCGGCCAGATCCTGCAGAACCAGTTCAAGCAGCTGGGCAAGGACTTGGCGCAGCTCCTTCAGGGGCTGGGCGCGGCGGCGGCCTATGTTCAGCAGGCGATGGTCGCGTTGGGCTACAAGCTGGAGGAGGTGGCCGGCTGGTTGAGCGACCTGTTCGGCTGCCCGATCTCCAAGGCGGCCGGATCGCTTCCCTGACCATTCGCCTCCGTCCGGTCTTGCGCCGGCTTTCCTTCAGGCACTTGCCGGCGCTGGGGCAGGTGGGTAGGCCGCCTGCCCCGGGATCCATTCGGCCGGGCACACGGCCTGGACTTGCCCGGGCGCGTTGCAAGGAGGGAGTGGACTGCGTCGGATTTCCTGGAGGCTATTTGTATTGAGTCAAGCCGCCATGGCGATGCCCTCGGTTCGAGCATAGTAGCGCGCCTCGGCCTCAGCGGGGGAGTGTTACCGATGGGTTCGAGCAGGCGGCAACGGTTGAACCAGTCGACGCATTCCAAAGTGGCGAACTCGACGGCCTCCAGGGTACGCCATGGCCCGCGGCGCCGGATCGCCTCGGTCTTGTAGAGACCGTTGCTCCTGTTCGTCCGTCGTCGGCCCCGGCCGCTCGCCCTGGTCACGTTCGGCCTGCCGGACCCAGTTCCGCAGCGTCTCGGGATTGAAGCCGATCTTCGCTGCGGTCGAGCTGATCACTGCCCACTGCGAGGCGTGCTCCCCTTCGTGCTCGAAAGCCATCCGAACCGCGCGCTCGCGGATTTCAGGAGCGTATGTGGGTGATGCCGCTTTCGTCATGATGGCCCCGGTCTCTCAGAAGATGGAGCCTCCAGGAAACCCGGTGCGGTCCACGTCGCCCGGCACCATGCTGGACCCTTGGCGCATACAACTGAACGACACCGCCCCTCCAGGCCATGCCACGACCTTGCCGAAGAAAGACTGTCCGCGCCGGTGAGAGCCTGCGCGGTTCCTGTTGGGCACACGATCGGCTGCGCGCGCCGGGTGAGATTTCCTGCACTCTTGCAGAAAAAAATAATTTTATACAGATTATTCGAAGCTTCTGATTGCAAATCCCTATGGAAGTCGATGATATGGCTTGCAGAGCCACCCTTGCCATGAGCTGAAGCGTGAATCGCGCCGGCCCGTTGAAGCCATTTCCGGAGTCGACTGCACTCCTGCCGGGGGAATCGGAGGCCGGTTCCCATTCCGGCGACCATCTCAGGCCGCAATTGTCGCCGACGTTCGCAGCGATGCCCGCGTTCGCTTGTGACCGCTGCGGCGCCTGCTGCCGAAGCTTGGCGCTCCACGCGCTGTACCGGCAGTTTGACCGGGGCGACGGCGTTTGCCGCCACTTCGACAGCGCGTCGGGCCTGTGTGCGATCTACGCCGAGCGCCCGCTGCTGTGTCGGGTCGACGCCTCGTATGACGCGGGCCTGATCGATGGGTTGACGCGATCCGAATACCACGCGGCCACCCGCGCCGCCTGCGATGCCTTGAAGGCATGCACCGCAACACCGCAGCAGAAAGAGGAAACCGGACATGTTCCTGGCGCAACTTGAAGAACGGCAGAAAGCGGCGTTCCTTGTTCTTGCCGACACCATCATCCGGGCCGATGGCGCCGTCGCCCACCAGGAATCAGCCATGCTTGCCGCCATGAAGGCGGAAATGGGGCTTTCCGATGCCGTGGAGCCGGACGGGCGTTCGATCGGGGACGCGGTTTCGGTGTTCGACACCCGTCCCACCAAAATCGCGGCCATGCTGGAACTGATCGGTCTCAGCATGGCCGATGGGCATGTCCACGACCGCGAAGCATCGGCTCTGGAAACGCTCGCTTCTGCCTTCGGTCTGCCGCCGGTCGAGTTCGAGGTTCTGCGCAACTGGGTGGTTCGGCAATTCGCCCTGACACGTGAAGCGGCAGTCCTGATGGCGGGGGAGATCTGAGATGCCGCTTCCCGCAATCCTGATCGGCGGAGCCGTGGTTGCCGGCCTGTGGGGCGGCAAGAAGATGCTCGACGCCAGCAGCGCCAACAGCGAAGCCCAATCCATCGGCGAAGAAGCCGCCGAGCTGTTCGATCGCGCCAAAAACGAACTGGAAGACGCGCGTGCGACCGCCAACAGCGCGTTGGAAAATCTTGGCCGGCTGAAAATCGATGTCTGGCGTACCGACATCCAAGACTTCGTGCGGTTGATGGAACGGATCAAAGACGTCGAAGTCACCGGCAGCGTTCATATCGACGACCTCGCTAAAACGTTGGTTCGCCCGGATCAGCTGGGGGCGCTGAAGGACACCTCCCTGCACTTTGCCGAACTCGGCAGTGCGGCCGTCGGTTCCATCGCCTCCGGCGCTTTGGCCGGCGTGGCGGCGTATGGCGGGGTTGGCGCGCTCGCCACCTCCTCTACCGGTGTCGCGATCGGTTCACTTTCCGGGGCGGCGGCCACCAACGCGACTCTCGCTTGGCTGGGCGGGGGAAGCCTTGCCGCGGGCGGCGCCGGCATGGCGGGCGGCATGGCGGTTCTCGGCGGGTTGATCGCCGGTCCTGCGCTTCTGGTCGGCGGCTGGGCGATGTCGGCCCAGGCGGATGCGAACCTTGCGAAGGCCCGAGCCAACCTCGCCGAGGCGCGGCAGGCCGCGGAGGAAATGGCGCTGGCGGCAACCGCCGTCCAGGGAATTACACGCGTCACGCAGCAATTCGAATCGGCCATTCTGCAGTTCCAGCGGACGTTCCGGCTAGCCCTCGGCGCCCTCCAGGCCGTCATCGCGGTGGCGCCGGCTCGCCGGCCTTTTCTTCTGGTGCGGCTGTTCGACACCCTTCGCGGGAAGCGGCGTGAACCAAGCACCTCCTACAAGAGCTATACGCCTCAGCAGCAACAGATCGTCTGGCTCGCCTACGAATGCGCCAGCGTGATGAAGCGGCTGCTCGAAACGCCGCTGCTGCGCGAGGACGGCGCCATCGACGCGCGTTGCATCGACGTGCTGTCGCTGCCGGGAGCGGTCGAAGGCAAAGCGCGCAGGATCACGGCCTAACGCGGGAGCGGACCATGTTCGGCTGGTTATCAAAGAAGAAGCGCGACGCCGTGGCGGACGGCGTCGCCCAAGGCACCACGCAGTTCGGCGCCCACGCCGGCGTCAACGCCGCCCGCGCCGCCGACATGGTCGACCCAGGATGGGCGGCCGTGAAGCAGATGCTGGAGCGCGAGTCCGGCAAACTGAACAGCACCGATCCCCGGTGGGGAGGTGCTCATCACGCTCAAGCGCGCGGCAACGTCTTCGAGGCGCTCAACGACCTGAAGGACAACATCGGCCGCGCCGAGGCGGGCAAGACTGGCACTTGGCAAAACACGCGCCTGCAAGGGGCCAACACCGCGCCGCAGGACTCCATTCTGGTGGTCGACGGCAAGGCCGTTCTGGCCCGCCAGGACAAGTTGCTGTCCGGTCCAACCACGCAAAACCTTAAGTCCTTGGCCAACCAAAAGTACGCTGGCATGGATTTGACGGTTCCCGATGGCGAAGTGCCGAAGTGGAAGGAGGCAATGCTAAACCTCGCTGATCGGACCTCGGACCCGGAAGCCAAAGCGCGCTACCTGGACGCCGCCAAGCGTCTGCGCCCCGGTGTGAGCCGGGACGATGTCACGCAGACGGTGGCCGACCCGAAGCGCCATCACCTTGAACTTCAGCTGAAAGCTTATGGGAAGGAGGTCATGGTGACGGCCGGGTCGGCAGCCCTCGGCGCCGCCGTCATCGGCGGCACGGTCTCGGTAATCCGCCACTCGGTGCAACTGGTCCAGGGACGTACCGATGCGTCCACCGCCGCCAAGCATATCGCAGGGGAGACCGCCACCGCCACCGCCCGCGCCGCCGGCCAAGCCGCACTGGCCGTTACGATCCGGACGGCCGCCGAGAAAGCTGGGGTGCAGGCGCTGAGGACAGGCGCTCCGGCCGCTCTGGCCGCCACAGCGGTGGTCGAGGTCGCCCAATCCATTTATCACCTCGTCAAAGGCAATCTGTCGGCCGAAGAGGCTGCTGAGGCTCTGGGGCAAACCGGCTGTACGACGCTGGCCAGCTTCTATGCAGGCGGAGCCGCGGCGGCGGCCTTCGGACAAACGGGCGCGGTGACTGTAACTGTCGTCGGCGTCACCGCACCGATCAGCGTTCCAGTCATTCTTGCAGCCACCGCCGCGAGCATGGTGACCGCTGCCGTTTACCAATCGTGCATCGCGATTTTCAAGACCGCCCGCCTGGAAAAGGCGGAAGCGGAACGAGTGATGGCCCTGGCCGCGGCGGCCGCTGCCGAACTCCGTCGGCAGCGTATGGAATTGGAGGCGCGGATCGACGGTATTCTGGCAGAGCGGGACCGCGCACTGGCAACAATCTTTTACACCCTTGATCGCGGCATTGACCGGGGGGATCTGTCCGCAGTCATGGCCGGGCTGGGTGACTTCGCAGGGTTCCTTGGCACCCGCCTTCGATTCACCACTCTCGACGAGTTCAGTCACGCAATGGCGGCCAAAGAGTCACTGGTGCTCTGACGCTTCCAGGCACGCCGGTGCTCGGGGGGCGCTCCGCCAGACCCGGCGCGGCGTCAATCCGCGCGGTGCACTCAAGCTGAAGTGCAACAACATCTGATCGAGGAGGAGTGTCCCGGTCTATGCGACCAGTGCGCCCGTTCATGTGCTGCTCTATATACAAAGAAGCAAAGCGGTGACGAAATATTATGTCTTTAGATAGGCTATCAAGGGCAATAAAAGTCTAAAATTGCGTATTTGATCGTTTCCACCGCGCGAAAAAGATAACAGCGTGCCAATCGACAACGTGCTCACGCAAATTTCCCGACGCCTTTATGAGCATTTTCGCACCTATGATCCCAGTCCTGAACCCTGCGTCGTGTTGACCAACCCCGCGGAACATGACGGCAATGTGCCCGCCGATGTCCAAAATAAAATATTGATGACTTTAGTTGGCCTTCAGAGCGAAGCGACAATCTCGACCTACAGCCGCGCGGTTCCGACGGAAACCGGCCAGCATGCCCTCGTATCGCCGCCGCTCTACATCGATATGCTTGTCATGATCATGGCGAATTCCACTGGCCGGAACTACAGGGAAGGCCTGAAGCGAATTTGCCAGACGATCGCCTTCTCCAAAAGAACTCTTATTTCACGCACCAGACCTTGTCGGATTTGGACTCCGATGTTACCAATATCACCTTGGTATTGCAGTCTCTGGAATTCAGCCAGACAAGCTATCTGCTTTGACTGCTGGGCATGAAGTATCTGCCGATGGTGATTTACAAGCTGCGAATGATCCCTTTCCGCTCCGACGCCCCTGCCAGCGTCGTCGAGCCGACTCCAAGGGTCTGCTGGACCTGCGCGACACAGGCGCGGCGCCGTTCTGGGCTCAGTAGTTTCCCCGCGCCGCCTCCTGCAGGATCAGCTTGTCCAGCGTGAGGTCGGCCACCGCCTTGCGCAGGCGCTGGTTCTCGCGTTCCAGTTCCTCGAGCCGTTCGGCCTGATCCAGCTTCAGCCCGCCGAAATCGGCGCGCCAGCGGTAGTAGGTCTGCTCCGAGATGGCGTGCTCGCGGCAGGTCTCGGCGACCGTGCGCCCTTGCGCCACCGCCACCTCGATGGCTCGCAACATGCCGATGATCTGCTCGGGGGTATGCCGCTTCCGACGGGCCATTCCTTGCTCCTCCTGATTTGCCCAGTCATCAAATAGGGGCTGGTGCGGGTTCAGGGGGGCAGGTCAAACGGACCGGCGCACCCTATTTTCTTGCCCGTGTCGACGTTCCGCGCGCGCAGGTCGAACAGGCCGAGCTGGACGACCTTCATCCCGGCATGCCGGCCGAGGTGTTGGTGACCGGACAGGAGCGCACCCTGTTCGATTATGTGGTTCAGCCGCTGACAGACAGCTTCAGGCGTGCGTTCCGCGAGGAATAAGGTGATGGCGTTCCACACTTCACCATCAGTCCGCATAGGATGGGACCGCAACCTCTCCCTTTGGGTGGCGCGGTCGGTATAGCACCTCAACCCCGCTTGGGCGGTGGACGCCCGGGTGGCACATTTGGCTCATTGCATCGTTGGCCGCGGGCAAACTCTGGCCGGCCATGCTTCCGGCACCGAGCATGGGGGCAGCCATGGGGGTCTGGACGCTAACCCTGTTCGGTGGGTTCGAGCTGCGGACGCCTGCGGGCTCTCTGTTTCCCCTGACGGTCCGCAAGGCGATGGGCCTGCTGACATACTTGGCTCTTCGTCCGGATCAGGGACAATCGCGTGAGAAGCTTGCCGGCCTGCTGTGGGGTGACAGCGCCGACACCCAGGCGCGGAGCAGCCTGCGCCAGGTGATCGCCACTCTGCGCCGGGCGCATGACAGCGCTGGCATCCCGCTTCTCGCCGTGGATGGGGAGTGGGTGTCTCTGCCCCGCAACGCCGTCGACACCGATGTGGCGGCTTTCGAGGAGGCTCTCACGGCAGGGACGCCCGAAGCCCTGGACCGGGCGGCAATTCTTTATCGTGGTGAGCTGTTCGAAGGGCTGTCGCTGAACGCCGAAGGCTTCGACGAGTGGGTGAGGATCGAGCGCCAGCGCTATCGCGGGCTGGCGCTCGGCGCCTTGGCACAACGGCTCGATCAGGCCCTGGCAGATGGCATGCTGGAGGCCGGCCTGCAGACCGGATTGCGCCTGCTGGCTCTCGACCCTCTTCAGGAAGCAGCCCATCGCGCGCTGATGCAGCTCTATGCCCGGCAGGGGCGGCACACGGTCGCCCTGAAGCAGTACCAGATTTGCCGATCCATGCTGGAACAGGAGCTGGGCGTCGCTCCCGAGCCGGAGACCGAGCAGCTGTACAAGACCATCCGCGAGCGCCGCCATGCCCGCGGCCGGCAGGAGGACGGGACACCACCCGCCGCAGCACCGGCAGAGATGACCAGGGAACAGACGACGAAGGAACGGACGACGGAGGAACCCGTCACGGAGGTGCCGCCTTCCGACGACGCGGGCAGTCTGAACGGCGGCGGTCCGGAGATGCGCCATGTGACCGTCATCTGCGTGCTGCTGGTCGGGCTGGAGCGCAACGGCGCCTCGCTCGATCCCGAGGAGGCTCATGCCGTCGCCACCGGGCTGTTCGGCCTGATCGATGACATCGTCGCCGGTTATGGCGGAGAGACCCTGCGCCATGCTGGTGACACGGTGCTGGCGGCCTTCGGCGCGCGGCGGGCATTCGGCGACGAACCCTGGCGCGCGGTGCGGGTGGCGGCGGAGATCCATGGGGCGCTCAACACCTCTGCCGGACCCGCACCGTTGGCTGCCAGGGTGGGGATCGCGTGCAGCATGGCGGTGGTCGACGGCGCGCCGAGGGAGGGGGGCGAGGGGCGGCTGGTCACCGGCCCGGCCATGCACGAGGCGCCCGGCCTCGCAAGGCGTGCGGCCGGCGGCGAGACGCTGGTCTGCGACGGGGTCCACGGTGCGCTGGGCAAGCGCGCCGCAGTACAGCCGGCCACACCGGCGGAGGATGGGCGCAAGGCCTGGCGTGTGACCGGGCTGCATCTGGTGGACACGGTTCTCCCACAAAGCCCGCTCATAGGACGGAAGGCGGAGCTTCGCCAGTTCGCTGCCGCGCTTGCCGCCTGTCGGGAAGGTGGCGGCGGCACCACGATCCAGATCCGCGGTGACCCCGGCATCGGCAAAAGCCGGCTGATCGAGGAGTTCAAGCGCCTTGCCGTTGCCGCGTCCATGTGGTGCGCCACCGGGGCGGTGGTCGGCGTCGGCGTCGGGCGCGGCCAGGATGCTTTGCGCGCGCTCGTCCAGGAACTTGCCGGCCCGATCGACGATCTCGACCGGCTGTTCGCCGATGGGCGGCTGCCGGCGGGGGCGCGGCTGCATTTGGATCCGCTGATCGACCGGCCGCTGCCGCCGGAGTTGCGCCCGTCCCATGAGGCGCTTGACCATTCCGAGCGCGAGCGCGGCCGGCGCGGTGCCATCGCCGACCTGCTGCGCGCGCGCAGCGCCGAACAGCCCGTCCTGCTGGTGATGGAGGACATCCATTGGGCGGACGGGCAGACGCTGTCCTATCTGGCGATGCTGGCCGGGGTCGTCGCAGACTGTCCGGCAGTCCTGATCCTGTCCACCCGCCTCCAGGGCGATCCCTTGGGGGCGGACTGGCGCGCCCAACTGGCTGGAGGGCCGGTGCTGACGCTCGACCTCGCACCCTTGCGGCGTGCCGACGCGCTGGCGTTGGCCGGGCTTTTCCCAGGCATCGACGAACGGCATGCCGAACGCTGCGTCGCGCGGGCCGGCGGCAATCCGCTGTTCCTGGAGCAACTGCTGCGCAGCCGCGGAGAGGTGGCTGCGGTGCCGGGCACCATCCACGCCATCGTGCTGGCCCGCACCGACATCCTCGCTCCGCGCGACCGGCGGGCTCTCCAGGCGGCGTCCGTCCTTGGGTCACGCTTTGCGTTGAACGGCTTGCGGCATATGATCGACGATCCGGGATATCTGTGTGGGCCATTGGTCGAACAGGCGTTGGTCCGCCCGGATGCCGATGGCTTCCTGTTTGCGCATGCCCTGGTGCAGGAGGCGGTGTATGGAGCGCTGCTCCGCTCCCAGCGCTCCCAGCTGCACCGGCGGGCGGCGGATTGGTATGCCGAGGGCGATCCCGTACGACATGCCGAACATTTGGACCGGGCCGATGACCCGGCCGCCATCACCGCCTACTTGCGGGCGGCCGAAACCTGCGCCGCCGACTTCCGGCTGGAGCGGGCCATCCAACTGACGGAACGCGGTCTGGCGTTGGCCACCGCGCCTGAGGACCAGTTCGCCCTGTCCTGCCTGCGGGCAGAGCTTCTGGAAGCTGCGGGCGAGTTGCAGCAGGCATTGGCGGCCTTCGCCGAAGCCCGAACCCTGGCGACCGGCGACGCGGAGCGGTCCCGCGCCTGTCTGGGTCTGGCATCGGCCAAGCGGGTGACCGACGACCTGGACGGCGCCCTGGCGGCCCTGACGGAAGCGGAAGCCGCCGCGGTGCGTGCCGACCGACCGGCCTACCGGGCGCGCATTCATCATATGCGTGGCAACCTGTGCTTTCCCCGCGGCGATCTGGCGGGCTGCCTGCGCGAACATCATGCCGCGTTGGAATGGGCTCGGCGGGCCGGCGCGGTCGATCTGGAGACGGCAGCGCTGGGAGGGCTTGGCGACGGCTATTACGCGCATGGCCGCATGGTGACCGCGCACGACCATTTTGTCCGTTGCGTGACCCTGGCACGACAGCAGGGCTTGCGGCGGGTCGAAGTGTCCAACCGCTATATGGTTGCCATCACCCGCTTCTATTTGAACGACCTGCATGGCGCCGTGGAGGATGCACGCACGGGCGCACGGGCGGCGCAGAGCATCGGCCATTGCCGGGCCGAGTTGCTGTCCCACATCGTGGCATACGAGATCCTGTTCGAACTGGATGACGAGGTCGCCGGCCGCGACCATCTGGCGCGGGCACAGGCGCTGACCCGGCAACTGGGTGCGCGGCGGTTCGAGGCTGAGCACATGGTGTTCGAGGCGCGGCTGGAACACAAGGCGGGCAACCTGCAGCAGGCCTGTGCCCTTCTGTCCCGGGCAATGGAGATCGCGAACGAAACGGGCCCAGGCTACATCGGGCCGTCAATCCTGGCAGAACTGGCCTTGTGCGAGCGCACCCCCGCTGTCCGGCGCGCGACACTCGACGAGGGCGAGGCACTGCTGGCCGGCGGCAGCGTCGGACACAACCATCTGCAATTTTACCGCGTAGCCATCGAGACGGCACTGGAGTTGGCCGACTGGGCGTTGGCGGAACGCTACGCTCGGGCGCTGGAGGATTATGCCGCTGCGGAACCGCTTCCCTGGTGTACTCTGTTCGCCGCGCGCGGCCGGGCTCTTGCCGCCTGGGGCCGTGGCCGGCGCGACCCCGAGGCGCGCCAAGCGCTTCAGTGCGTTCTGGACGAGTGCCGGCGCGTCGGCTACAGGCAGCCGGCGGCCTTGCTGGAGGCGGCGTTGCAGGGTTAGATCGGATCGCGTAAAATCGGAATCAATTTGGAGCGTGAATCCGATCGCCAAACATAATGCTACAGTGTCGTGCGTTTCACGTTAAACGCACGACACTGTAGAGGCCTGCGTCAGGGATGGGCATGATAGAGCAGCGCCTCCCCTGTGTGACGGATCAGCGGGTGCGGAACCACAGCCCGGCGGTCGACCACCGCGAAGCCGTGCCGCTGGAACAGGCGCCGTGACGGCGTGTTCGCGGCGAAGATGATGGCGCTCATTCCATAGAGCGCCTCCGCCCGCGCCCGCCGGCGGGCGGAGGCCAGCAGCCGGGTGGCGATGCCGGCGCGGCGGTGCCCCTCCTCCACGGCAATGGAGGCGATGTAGAGGCTTCCAGGCACCTCCAACTCTGCATAGGGGCGCAAAACGGGATCGACCTCGCGTTCCGGCGGCCCGTCGGCGCGCGGCGGCATGGCGAAGGCAAGCATCATCCCGACCACCGCATCCCCTTGTTGGGCCAGCACGGCATTGCGGTGGCTGAAGCCGACGCCGTCGCCCGCGTAGCGCCGCTCGCCGATTGCGAGCAGGTCTTCGCCGGGGGCGGCGAACTGACCCCAGATGTAGTCGGCCACACCATCGGCGGCGATGCGGACCAACTCGGCGATGCGGCGGCTGTCGTCGCAGAGGGCGGGGCGCAGGACGATGGGCTGGGGCGGGCGGGCGATGGGGGCACTTCCTACCGGCATGATGGACCTCTGCTCAACGGTTGCGAGGCCCCCATACTGTCCGCGCGTTCGTGAAGCCGGCGTGGCGCCGGTCGTGAGCCGGGCGTGAAAAAGCCTGTGGCGATCGGGAACGCTCCTTTTCACGCTGCGCACTCTCGCAGTTTCACGCCGACATCACGCCACCGGAGGAAAAGGGAAACCATCATTCTTGTCACGGAGAGACGATCATGACACTGCGAGACGTGCGAGGGCTGACTGTGTCCACCGGCAACCAGGCCGCCTTGGACCGCTTTGACGCCGCTGTCGAGTTGCTGAACGGCTATTATCTAGACTTCCTTGCCGTTGCCGACGAGGCCCTGGAGGAGGACCCCGGTTTCGTGATGGGCCATTGCTTCAAGGCCGGAGTCTACGCCACCTGCAATGAGGCTGCCGCCCAAGTCGAACTGCGCCGCAGCGTCGAGGCGGCGGAGGCGCTGTCGGCCGGCGCCACCGACCGCGAGCGTGCCCATATCGCCGCGGCACGAACGTGGCTGGAAGGCGATCTGGAGCGTGCCGCCGCCCTCTACGGCCGGATCGTGCAGGAGCACCCGCACGACATCCTGGCTCTGCAGATCGCCCATGTGGCCGATTTCTTCCTGGGCGAATCCCGCATGCTGCGCGACCGCGTGGCGCAGGTGCTGCCGCACTGGGACGAGAGCGTGCCAGGCTTCGGCTATGTGCTGGGCATGCACGCTTTCGGGCTGGAACAGACCAACCTTTACGGCCGTGCCGAGGAGGCCGGTCGGCGGGCGCTCACCCTCAACAACCGCGACCCGTGGGCGATCCACGCCGTGGCGCATGTGATGGAAATGCAGGGTCGGATCGGTGAGGGTGTGGAGTGGATGGAGACCAGGCGGGCGCAATGGGCCGACAACAATGCCTTCTCGTACCACAACTGGTGGCATCTGGCCCTGTACCACCTGGAGCAGGGCGAGACGGAGCGGGTTCTGTCGCTCTACGACCTGCACATCCGCTCGAACCCGGCGTCGACGGCGTTGGAACTGGTGGATGGTTCGGCCATGCTCTGGCGCCTGCACTTGCGCGGTATCGATGTGGGCGACCGCTGGCGTGACGTGGCCGATTGTTGGGAACGGGCCGCCGCCGACGGCTTTTACGCCTTCAACGACGCTCATGCCATGATGGCGTTCGTCGCCGATGGCCGCGATGACGCGGCTGACCGCACCCTCGCCGCCCAGGAGCAAGCCGCACGGCGCGGCCACGGCACCGGGGCCATGATGGCGCGTGATGTCGGTTTGCCGGTGTGCCGGGCGCTGCAGGCGTTCGGCCGGGGCGAGTACCGGACGGCGGCCAAGCTGCTCTACGCAGTGCGCACCCGCGCCCACCGTTTCGGCGGCAGCCACGCGCAGCGCGACATCCTCGACCTGACTTTGGTCGAGGCGGCGATCCGCAGCGGCGACGCGCCGCTCGCCCAAGCACTGACGGCAGAGCGCAACAACCTGAAGCCCTCCAGTCCGGCAAACCGCTCGCTCACCGCGCGGGCGATGGGGATGGCCGATGGTCGCAGCATCAGCGGACGGCCCAGCAGGACAGCGCTGCCTCAAAACTGTTAACCGGCTCGGAAGCGGGCTCCCCTGCATGCGCAGTGTAAACCGCTGTAGATGCGAGTGTTTTGCCGATAAGGTGGAACCCAACCGGCGCCGAATGGGCCCCCGCCAACCCTGCCCACGATCCGGCATCGCACGTTTGCCCGATGAGGGCAGCCAGCGCGTCGGACGACAAATGATCGCGTAAGCTGCGGCCATCCTTCAGCCCGGTGTCCAGCATCACCCGATGAAGCCGGCACCGGCCATGGCGTGGCCCAGATCGGGGTGGGGCACACCATGTCGACCAGGATGACGCCGACCAGGGTGGCGGCGCCATCCGCGCCATCAGGTCGAGCGTTTCCTCGATGCAGTGGCCGGACCCGGTCAGCGCCCAGGCCAATCGCGACGGTGCGGGAAGACGAGAAATTTCGTTCATGCCCGCACGCGGGGCAGAGGCTCCACCTCCGGGCTGCGCAGCAGGGGGCAACCAGGACTGGCGCGGCCCGCCAGCGCCTCTTCCATCAGGGCGTGGTTGTCGCGATGGATGCACCAGCTCTCGCCACTGAAACGCCCGCGCCAGTGCGGAAAGGCCGCATCCACCAGCCCGTCGCGGGCCAGCGACGCCGCATCGGTCGCAGCGCAAGGGCAGGGCCCTGACTTGACCAGCACCAGCGCCGTCGCGTCCAGTTCCACCGCCAACCACGCCGCCAGACTGTCGGAGGTGACATCCCAACTCTCGGCGATCTCGGATTGGTCGAGCGCCATGGCGGACGGCAGCCACACCGCCGGCATCCCCGCCCGGATCAGCGACCGCAGCCGTTCGCGCGTCGCCGCCGTTTGCAGGGCCGGACAGATGCCGTGCAGCATCAGCCCGAACTGTTCCATCGCCAGCAGGGCCATGCGGTGGGCGAGGCGGTCGTCGAAGCGCCAATTGTCCTGGGCGTCGCGCACGGCATCGGCGAAGGGGCCGCCGCCCGGCACGATCACCAGGGGGTGGAGATGGCCGGGGCGGGCAATCAGGTCCAGCCAGGTTCCCAGCCGATGCCAGTCCGACAGGCTGCCGCCAATCTTTATCACCCAGGGCCGTGTCCCGGCGTCCGGCGGTCTTGGGGCCGGCGGTCTTGGGGCCAGCGAACTGGGGGCCGGCGATCCGCCTTCGGGAGATGCGTTGGCCGTCATCGGGTCAAATCCGCCGGTCGGCGATGGCCATCAGGCGGCGCGACGCCAGCATCTGGTCGCGCGTCCGCTCCAGCCGGATGCCCGGAACCGCGACTCCATCATAAATGTCCAGCTTCGCCACCGACACGCGGGCCGACTGCACCTGTTCATGAGCCAGGCACATGCGGGCGATCTTCTCCGCCAGCATCTCGACCAGATTGGTGTGCTCGTCCATCAGGATCCGCTTCAGCCCGGACAAGAGATCGTCGTAGGACAGCACGTCTCCAATATCGTCGGAGAACTGGGCGCCGTCCTGGCGCACCTGCAGCAGCAGGTCGATGCGGACCCGCTGAGGTGCGTCGCGCTCGTAGTCGAACACGCCGATCCGGCAGGGCAGGACGACATTCTCCAAAAACAGCTCGTAGAGGCCGGCCGGGATGGCAGCCACCATGAAATCGGCGGTCACACCGCGTGCGGATTGGGCGGAAAGGATCGTTTCGAGCATCGGTGCCGTCCTCCTGGCTGTGGTCCGGCAGGGCCGGACGCGGATTTGGTGTCAGGCAGGCCGTTTTGTACCTTAAGGACATCCAGGGGGCGGCACCTGTTTGGATGCGACACGGATTTGGCGATTTCCGCCGCATCAGGTGCCGCATCAGGTCACGCCGGCGAACTCGTGCGCGGCGGCAAGCGGGCTGTGCCGCTGGTTCTGGCGGTCGCTGCGCGGTGCGACGCCGAAATGATCGCGGTAGCATTTGCTGAAATGTGTGGCGGAAATGAAGCCGCAGCTGATCGACACCTCCATCACCGACATGCGGGTCTGGCACAGCAGCTGTCGCGCCCGCTTCATCCGCAGTCCGAGATAGTATTTGGCCGGCGAGCAGTTCATGTATTTGCGGAACAGCCGCTCCAGATTCCGGCGCGACTGGCCCAGTTCCGCAGCAAGCGTCAGCAGATCAAGCGGTTCCTCTATGTTTGCCTGCATCACCGCCACGGCGGCGTTGAGATCCTCATGGTCCAGCACCGGATTGGCGTGCAGTTCTTCCTGCTGGCGGATGCTGCCGGCGCGGATCTTGGTGTGCAGAAGCTGTTCGGCGATGTCCATCGCCAGCTTCTCGCCATGGCGGGCGGCGATCAGGTGCAGCATCATGTCGGTGGCGGCGGTGCCGCCCGCGCAGGTGAAGCGGTTGCGGTCGATCGTGAACAGTTCGCCCGTCGCTTCGATCTCCGGGAAGGTCTCGGCGAAGCCGGCCATGTTCTCCCAGTGGATGGTGCAGCGGTAGCCGTTCAACAGGCCGGCGCGGGCGAGGATGTGGCTGGCCGTGCACAGGGCGCCGAAGGCGATCCCCTGGGCGGCCGAACGCCGCATCCACGAGAACATCGCCCGATCCTCGTACCAGTGGCCGCCGACGCCGCTGCACACCATCACGGTGGACAGCGGCGGAGCGTCGGCGATGGCGTGGTCGATGCAGATCCCGATGCCGTTGCTGGCCCGCTGGACACCCCCGTTCGGCGAGAGCAGAACCCAGCGATACAGTTCCTTTCCGCTGATGTGGTTGGCGAGGCGCAGAGGCTCCACCGCCGCGGTGAACGCGATCATGGAGAAATCGGGAACCAGGAGGAAACCGACTGTGTCGACCGTGGAAACGCCGGATTGCTGTTGATTGCGCTGCATTGTCCCGTGCCCCTCTTCCGCTTTCCTGTTCGTATCGTCGTGGGTCGCGAATGGTCGGCGAACACCCTGTTTTCCCGCGGCCTTGATTGTTCCGGCGGCCACGTTCGGATGGGCGGGGGGTCGATCCCTTTCCGCTCCATCAAGTTTTTATGACAAGCAGCCTACGCAGGATTCGGCCGGTCACATTGAACAAAGCGGACATAATTCTTGAAGGGGTGCGACGTTGATCGGATCGGGATTGTTTTTCACGCCAACCATCAAGACATCCCAAACAGTAACATCATCCGGTGGGGTAGCTGCGCTCCACCTATGGAGTAGCCCGAATTCCTCTAATGAGAATCTGGCCCGGGACCTTTCAAAGGCAGGCCAGCAACTCGCGCTCGATGGGCTGGTGACGGAGCTGACGCTGATCGGAGGCGATTCGGCCGGCGATGAACCTGAGCGGCCGGCCAGCCGACCGCCAAGGAGATGCTGGACGGCGTGGCCGCCGCCGTTCATCCGTTCGCCGCCAACTGACCGGCCACAGATGACCGGAGGCGAAGCGGGCGAGGGTCTGAATTCTTGCCCGAGTCCACCCAGTCCAATGTCATGACGATCACCTGCCAGGACCAGTGGGCCTGCGGCGTAGCGGCGCTGGGACGGCAGTCGCCATGTCCGCGGATCGTGTCGAGATCGGCGACATAGCAGGCGCGGAAGGGTTGCAGCGCCGGCAGCGCGGCCACGATATCCTGGAGTGCCGGTCCGGCGGTCAGCACGCTTTCAATGGGGCGGTAGCGGTCGCGCTCCTCCCGCTTGGCATGAACCACCTGCTCGCCCAGCAGGTCGATGACGGGAATGATGTCCATGGAGAACAGCTTTCGTCGGGTTCTGGTCTGCGAGTATGTCACCGGCGGCGCGCTGTGCAACGGGCCGCTTCCGACCGACCTGATGGCGGACGCCAATGCCATGGTCGCGGCGCTGGTCGGCGACCTGACCGCGCTGGATGGAATACACGTCACGCTGTGCTGGGACAGCCGCCTTGCGCCGCCGTCCTTCCCGGCCGACCGGGTCGCCCTGTTCCCGGTGGCGCCGGGCGACGATCCGGAATCGCGCTGGCGCGATGCCGCCGCCCTGTGCGACGTGGTCTGGCCGATCGCGCCGGAAAGCGACGGGTTGCTGGGGCACGTCGCTGATCTGTTTTGGGGCACCGGCCGGCCGGTGGTCGCCTGCGCCCCCGACGCCATCGCTCTCGCGTCGTCGAAGACGGCGACGGCGGCGCGGCTGGCAGCGCGCGGCATCGCGGCCATTCCCACCGTTCCGCTCGGCGCTCCGCCGCCCGCCGCCCGTCATGTGGTGAAACCGGACGACGGCGCCGGCTGCCTGGACACCTTCATCGTTGACGACATCGCCGCCTGGACGCCGCCGCATGCCGGCCGCTGGATCGTCCAGCCGTTGGTCGAGGGCGAAGCCTGCAGCCTGTCCATGCTGGTCGACAATGCCGGCGTGGTGCGGTTGCTCGGCTGCAACCGCCAGACGATGGAGCGTGGGGATGGGTGCTTCTCCTTCCATGGCGTGGAGGTTGGGGCGATGGAGCACCGCCGTGCCGCCTGGGAGCCGTTGGCCCGTGCCATCGCCGCTGCGATCCCGGGCCTGCGCGGCTATGTCGCCGTCGATCTCATCGACAAACCCGATGGTCCCGTGGTGGTGGAGGTGAATCCGCGCCTGTCCGTCGGCTATTCCGGGCTGTCGCGGGTGCTGGGCTGGAACCCGGCTGGTGAAATCCTGGACCTATTCCACACCACATTGGCCGACGCCGGCCGGGAGGACGCGCATGCCTGACACCCGTGGGTCAGCGGTGATCGGCTGGGATATCGGCGGCGCCCATCTGAAGGCCGCGTGGGCGGCGAAAGGCTGGCCGGATCAAGGCGCGAAGGCGGTGACCGGATCGCGGTAGGGAATCTTGCGGATCAGCAGCGGACAATCGCCGCCCGCGCTGTCCCCGGCCGGAAGATCGAAGACCACACCATCGTGCGGCATGCGTCATGCTCCGAGGCCGGGGACGAGGGACTTCACCCAGAAGCGAAGGGGCTTGGCGGTCTCCTCCCGGTCGCCGACGTCGCACCAGGACAAGGTGCCGCCGATATCCGGCTCCAGCCGGTAGCCCAGCCGCCGCCACGCCGCATCTGGCGTCCGGTATGTCTTGGGGCGGCGGGGGTGGTCGGCGGACCGCACGATTTCGCCGAAGGCGGCGGATGCGAACCGGCCAGCTTCGCGTATATGGGCTTCGCCGATTTCCAGCAGGGCTGTTCCGATACCCCGCCCGCGATGGGAGGGCAGGACCACCACCTCGCCGAAATAGAAGATCGAGCGCGGGGCGTGGCCTGCATGCGCGAAGGGATCGCGCAAGGCGTCCAATTCCTGCGCGAGCGGTGCGCCGGTGACGGCCGCGACCATGCGGTTGCCGTCGAAGGCGGCTAGGATGAACCCGCCCGACAGGCCGCCTAGATTGGAGAGATAGCGTTCCTCGTACGCGGCCGACCCGGAATAGAGAAACGGAAACTCGCCCAGCACAGCAAGCCGCAGGACCGCCAATTCCTCCAGCCGGTCGGCCAGGGCGGCACCGGTCAGCCGTTCCACCCGTATGTCGCCCAACAACCGTGGCCCGTGATGTGGCATGGGCCGCGCCGGAAGAGCGGCGGCGAAGCCCCCTACCGGAAGAGCCCCTGCGCTCACCGAGCCGGCACCGGCAGGAACCGCCGCAGGAACGCGAAGCGTGCCGGGCGTGGAGCAGCGGCTGTCTGGCCGAAACTCTGGGTGATGCGGTCGAGGATGATCGCCAGCAGCACGACGCTGAGACCGCTTTCGAAGCCGAGCGCGATGTCCAGGCGCTGGATGCCCTGCAGCACCACGTTGCCGAGGCCGCCGGCGCCGATCATCGAGGCGATGACGATCATCGACAGCGCCATCATCATGGTCTGGTTCACCCCGGCCATGATCGACGGCAGGGCGTTCGGCAACTGCACCTTGAACAGAAGCTGGCGGTCATGGCAGCCGAAGGCCTTGCCGGCCTCGACGATCTCGGCCGGCACCTGCTGGATGCCCAGTGCCGTCAGGCGCACGGCCGGCGGCATGGCGAAAATCACCGTGGCGAGGATGCCCGGCACCCGTCCCAGCCCGAAGAACATCACCGCCGGGATCAGATAGACGAAGGCCGGCATCGTCTGCATGAAGTCCAGCGTGGTGCGGACGACGCTTTCGACCACACGGTTGCGCGCCATCCAGACGCCCAGCGGCACGCCGACCAGCAGGCTGAGCAGGGTGGAGGTCAGAACCAGACCCAGGGTGGAGGCGGTCTCCGTCCACAGCCCCATGCCGGCGATCAGCAGAAGGGCCGCGACCGTGAAGACGGCGAAGCCGGTGCCGACGCGCCAAAGGGACGTGGCGACGATCAGCCCGATCAGCAGCCAGGCCGGCGCCCCGACCAGCACGAAATCGATGGACCCGCCGAAGCCGTTCACCACCGTCGCGATCGCATCCAGCGCCGGTTGGAAATGGTCGAGCATGAAGCCGACCAGTTCCTCGACCCATTTGCCGATTCTCAGTTCGAATTCCATCGGTCAATCCCCCCGAACCAGGGTGTGGAGCATGAGGGCGCGCGAGATGGCGCCAAGGAAGTTGCCGTCGTCATCGACGACGGGCACCGGCCATTCGGTGTCGGCGACGAGGGCGAGCAGGGCATGAATGGGCGTCGCGGCGTTGACCGTGCGGACGTCGGGAAGGAAGGCGTTGATGAAGCGCGGTTGCGGACCGTTCAGTTCGCGTTCCAGTGTCGTCTGCGAGACGACGCCTTCGAAGCGGCCGTCCTGGGTACGCACATAGCCGAAGTTGTGGTGGTTCTCGCGCAGTTGCTGCAGGGCGGGGGCCAGTTCGCCGGGCAGGCGGATGACCGTGTTGGTCGCCTCGTAGCGTGCCACGTCGCCGGCCCGCAGAACCTTCGAGGCGTCGACGTTGCGGAAGAAGGAGCGGACATAATCGTCGGCCGGGCGGCTGAGGATCTCGTAGGGCGTGCCGACCTGCACGATGCGTCCGCCTTCCATGATGGCGATGCGGTCGCCGATGCGCATCGCCTCGTCCAGGTCGTGGGAGATGAAGACGATGGTGCGCTGCTGCTCGCGCTGCAGGCGCAGCAGCTCGTCCTGCATCTCGGTACGGATCAGCGGGTCGAGGGCGGAGAAGGCCTCGTCCATCAGCAGGATGGTGGGATCGTTGGCCAGCGCGCGGGCGAGGCCGACGCGCTGCTGCATGCCGCCCGACATCTCGCGCGGGTAGCGGTGCGCGTAGGTGCCCAAGCCCACCTGCTCCAGCGCCTGCTGCGCGGCCTTGTGGCGCTCCGCCTTGGATGCGCCGGAGATTTCCAGGCCGAAGGCGGCGTTGTCCAGCGCGCTCAGGTGCGGCATCAGGGCGAAGGACTGGAAGACCATGCCCATGTTGCGGCGGCGGGCCTGGATCAGCTCGGCCTTGGACATGCTGACCAAGTCCTTGCCGTCGAGCAGGATTTCGCCGCTGCTGGGTTCGATCAGCCGGTTCAGCAAGCGGATCATGGTGGACTTGCCGGACCCCGACAGTCCCATGATGACGAAGATCTCGCCGGTCCGGACCTGAAAGCTGGCATCCAGCACGCCGACATTGACGTTCAGCTTTTCCAGAACCTCCGCCTTGCTGGCGCCCTGGCGCAGCATCGACAGCGCGGGCTTCGGATTGGCGGAGAAGATCTTGTAGACGTTCCGCACCTCCAGGCGGACCGCCGCGTCGTCGCCGATGCTCGTCCTGGCGGCTCCGCGGGGAAAGCCCAGGCTGGCCGGGGCGACGACCGAAACCGCGCTTCGCATCATCGTGTTCATCGACAGGTCCCCCCCCGATTGCGCGACAGCGTGACCCGTGGGCCTGAGAGCATCGTTGTGCATGTTCATGGAAGCATTCCCTGTTCGACTAGGCTGTCGTAGATGGCCAGCGCTCCCGCTTCGGCTGACGGGTTGACCAGCAGTTGGCCTTTTCCGCTCTTGCTCTCGGTCGCCGCCTTCAGCCGGTCCAGCGCCGAACCGCCGCGCTTCACGCGCATCAGCTTGGGCTTCGGCCGCCATGGACGATGCTCGCAATCCGACAGGAAGAGGTCGGCGGTCGCCTGGGCCGCCACCGGTTCGATGACGCCCCGCCGGGAGGGGCCGTAGGCGGACGGGCGCGCGGGTGGGGCGGACGGATGGATGGTCGCGACGAGACGGCCGGTGACGGTCAGCGCCCGGCGCTGTCCGCGCGGCAGTGCCTGGACGAGGTCCGCCGTGCCCGGCGTTGAACTGGGCGCATCGGACGGGCCGATCCGAACCACATCGGGGACGACCGCGGCATCGAGGCCACGGGCGATCAGATAGGGAAGCATGCCGCTGCCCTCGCCGTCTTCCGCCTGCCGTCCGGTCAGGACCAGCGACGGGGCGAGGCGGCGCAGGTGGGCGATCAGCGGTTCGACCGGATCGCTTCCTTCCGGCAGGACCAGCAGGGTCAACCGCTCCAGCCCCATGCCGAGATAGTCGCGCAGAGACTCGCCGTCGGCGGCCGGTCCGGCATGGATCGCGGTCAGCCGCCGCGGGCGCAACGCCAGCGCCATCTCCAGCGCCTGGGCATCGGTTGCGGCGCGGCGGGCGCGGCCGGAGACCGGATGGCGTCCAATGGACAGCAGGACGGCGACGTCACTCGTGTCAGGATCAGGCATGGCGGCGCTCCCGGATGAGCCGGATCAGGGCGGGCATGACGTCCTGCGCATCGGCGACGATGGACAGGTCGGCACGCTTGATCATCTCGGCGTGGAGGTCGGTGTTGACGGCGATCACGTGGCGGACGCCGGTGATGCCCTGGAGATGCTGCGGCGCGCCGGCGATGCCGAAGGCGAGGTAGCAGCGCGCGCCGACCACCGTGCCGGAGGCGCCGACCTGCCGTTCGCGCGGCAGATGGCCGGCGTCGCAGACCACGCGGCTGCCGGCGCGGGTGGCGCCCAGCGCCGCGCCCAACTCGGCGAAGCTCCGCCAGTCGGTCACGCCGTTGCCGCCGCTGAGGATGAAGTCGGTTTCCGACAGGGACAGCGCGTCGGGATCGACGGCCAGCCGGCGGGCGCCGCCCAGGCGGGGCAGGACCTCCTCCCCGGCGAGCGCCGGAGCGGCGAGGTCGAGCGGCCGGGCTTCGTGCCGCACGCCGTCGAGGGGGGCGAAGGCGTCCGCCGCGACCGTCATCAGCCGGGTGGGGCGGTGCCCGGTCTCCAGCGAACCGCCGGCCGATTGCCGGGTCGCCCGGTCGGGGCCGAGGCTTTGCACGCCGGGGAACAGCCGCTCACCCGTCGCCGCTGCGACCCGCCGGGCGACATCGCCGCCGTCCGGGCTGTCCGGGAACAGGATGTGGCGGGGGGACAATGCGACAATCAGCGCCGAGGCGGCGGCGGCGCGCCGTTCCGGCACGTAATCGTCGGCCCAGCCGTCGGGCAAGGCGACATGGCGGTCGGACCCGGCTTCGGCCAGGGCTTCGCCCGAGCCGGTGGAGACGGTCACCACCGCACCGCCGCCGGTATCGGCCAGCAGGCGGGCGGCGGCGATCACCTGCCGGTCATGCTCGCCGACCTCGCCACCGGGGCGGTCGAGCATGGCAAGGACCAGATAAGCCGGTTCCGCGATCACCTGCAGCGGGATGGCGGGCGCGGCGACGGCGACGCCAACCGCCGCTGCGGTACCGGGAGACGCCGCGTCACGCGTCCAGTCATAGCGCGGGCGTGGCTGGCGCTGGACCAGGTCTGCCTCGCGGACGGCGCGCGGGTCACGGCGGCGCTCGTTCATTACGGCGGCGACCGGCTGGCGCAGCAGGCGCGGACGCGGGCCGGTCAGGATGGTGCGGGCGGCGCGATCTGCGCGGGGATCGACACGGCGACGGGTGGGGGAGGCTTGGCTCATCGGGCGGTCTCCGTCGCGGCGAGCACCAGTTCGGCGATCTCCGCCACTTCCGGCCGGGGACCGACGACGCCTTCCAGCATCAGGGCGCAGTTGGGGCAGGCGACGGCGACCAGCGAGGCGCCGGTCTCCCGGACATGCTCCATGCGGACGTCGGGGATGCGGCGCTCGCCCGACACGTCGGTCAGCGGGGCGCCGCCGCCGCCGCCGCAACAGCTAGACCGCAGGCCGGAGCGCAGCATCTCCCGGCGCTCCACGCCGATGGCGTCGAGCAGGGCGCGCGGCGCCTCGATCTCGCCGTTGTAGCGGCCGAGATAGCAAGGATCGTGGAAGGTGACGCTGCGCCCGACCGGCTTGGTCACCGTCAGCACGCCGCCGGAGATCAGTTCCAGCAGCAGGGCGGTGTGGTGGACGACGGTCCAGCGGCCGCCGAAGGCCGGATATTCGTTGCGCAGCGTGTGCAGCACATGGGGATCGGCGGTGACGATGCGGGTGAAGCGGCGGGCGTTCAACGTCGCCACGTTGCGGATGGCCAGGGACTGGAAGGTCGCCTCGTCGCCCAGCCGGCGGGCGACGTCGCCGCAATCCAGCTCCTCGTCGCCAAGCACGGCGAAGTCTGCCCCGGCGCGGCGCAGCAGCAGGACGAGTGCCCGCAGCGAGCGTTGGACCCGCAGGTCGAAGGCGCCGTCGCCGATCCACAGCAGCGTGTCGCAGGACCCGCCGGGCGGTAGCCGGGGCAACGACAGGTCGGCCGCCCAGTCCCAGCGTCGGGACAGGGCTCGGCCGCCGGGATTGTCGGTGGCGCGCAGTTCCTCCAGCATGACGGCGGCCTTGGCCGGGGTGGTGCCCAGTTCCAGCGTCTGGAAGCGGCGGAGGTCGACCACGGCGTCGACATGCTCGATCATCATCGGGCATTCCTGCACGCAGGCGCGGCAGGTGGTGCAGGACCACAGCGTGTCGGGATGGATCATCGCATCCGGCCCGATCAGGGGCAGCGCCGCCCCGCCATGGGCCTTGCCCACGCCCCGCCCGGGATGGGGATTGCCGGCATAGGCGGCGTCGCTGGCTTGGCTGTCCATGGCGACGACCAGATCCTGCACCAGCTTCTTCGGGTTCAGCGGCAGGCCGGCGGCATAGGCCGGGCAGGCGGTCTCGCAGCGCCCGCACTGGACGCAGGCGTCGAAGCCGAGCAGCCGGTTCCAGGCGAAATCGATGGGACGTTCCACGCCCAGCGTGCCCGGATCGACGGTGCCGGCATCCGGGGCAAGCGGCAGCGGCTTCAGCCCGGTGTCGCGCCCCTTGCCGTCATGGAAGCGGGCCGGACGCGGGTGGAAGGCCAGATGCAGCGCCCCGTGCACCGCATGCTTCAGCGGCCCTTTCCATACCCCCCATACCAGATCGGCCAAGGCCAGGCCGGCAAGCACGACCAGCGCCAGGGCCAGCGCGTCCGGCATCACGCCGCCCAGCGATTGGTCTAGTGCCACCGCCAGCAGGCAGGCGGAAAAGCCCAGAAGCGAGACCGGAAGACGGGCGAAGCGACCCTGCGACAGCTCGCGCGGGCGGACCACCCGGCGGCGATACCAGACCATCAGCGATCCCGCCAGCATCGCCGCCAACACAACCGCCAACAGCAGCCAGACGATGCGCGATCCCCCAAGGACGACACCCATCGCCACCAGCAGCCCGACCGCTGCAAGGAAACCGCCGGCGGCCAAAGCGTGGAAGCGGGCGTTGAACGGGGTCCGCCCCACCACATGATGGACATCCACCAGATAGCGGCCGGGCAGGGCGCGCAGCCCGGCGACCACACCGACCGCCGCCGGCCGGCCGGCCAGCCATCGCCGCGACTGCCAGACGGCCAATGCCGCGCCGATGGCAAGGACCGCAAGGACGACGGTGGTGAGAGCGGTGGCGATCACGTCGGACGGCTCCTGTCGCTTGGCGGGGGTGGGGCGGTTGGGTGGTCGTCAGATGTCCTTGCAGAGACGCGCGGCGTCGTAGATGGCGGCGTGGATGTTGCGGCCGGCCACCGCGTCGCCGATGCGATGCAGCGTGTAGCCGCCATGGCCGTTGGCCTGCACTGGCTGCGGTCGGCCGGCGATCAGGCTGTCCAGGTCGGTTTCGCCGCGGTTCAGCGAGTGGTCCTTCAGATCGAAATAGAGGGCGTCATTGGGCAGGGTGCCCAGCTCCACCACGATCTGGTCGACCAGCCGTTCCTCCTCCTCGTGGGTGTATTCGTTGCGCAGGACGGCGACGCGGCGGTTGCCCTCCGGGTAGATTTCCACGAGCTGGTGGTTGGTGGTCATCATCACGCTCAGCTTGTACAGCTCGCGCAGATGGATCGGCTGGTTGGTGGTGCCGACCTCCTCCGCCACCATGCGGTCGGGGGTGGCGATCTCCACCAGGGCACCGCGCTTGGCCATGAATTCCGCGCAGGATGCGCCGTGATGCTGGCCGGTGCCGTCATACATCAGCACGGTTCCCGTCGGCTCCACCGCCCCGGTCAGGACGTCCCAGGTCGAGACCGCCAGATCTGCCCCCTTGAAGTCGCCGCGGTTGGGACGGCCGCCGGTGGCGAGGATGACCACGTCGGGTGTCTCTGCCTCGACAGCGGCGCGGTCGGCCTCCACGCCCAGGCGCACATCGACGCCCAGCTTGGTGACCTGCTGCGACAGCCAGCGGGTGATGCCGCTCATGGCCTCGCGCCAGGTCGCCTTGGCGGCGATGGCGATCTGGCCGCCGGGGGCGGCGTTGCGTTCGAGCAGAACGACCGAATGGCCGCGCTCGGCACAGACGCGGGCGGCTTCCAGGCCGCCGGGGCCGCCGCCGACCACAACCACGCGGCGCTTGCGCTCCGCCTTCGGGATCACGTGCGGCATCGTGCGCTCGCGGCCCGTCGCGGCGTTCTGGATGCACAGGGCGTCGCCGCCGACATAGATGCGGTCGATGCAATAGCCGGCGCCGACGCACTGGCGGACATCGTCCAGCCGGCCTTCCATCAGCTTGCGCACCAGATGCGGGTCGGCGATGTGGGCGCGGGTCATGGCGACCATGTCGACATGGCCTTCCTCCACCGCGCGGGCGGCGGTGGCGAGGTCGGTCACGCGCTGGGCATGGAAGACGGGTATGCCGGCCTCGCGCTTGATGCCGCTGGCCAGATGCAGGAAGGGGGCGACCGGGAAGGACATGTTGGGCAGCGAGATGGCATGCGCCAGATGATCGCGCGCCTGTCCGCCCAGCACATTCACGAAATCTATCAGCCCGCGTTCGGCATAGGTCCGGGCGATGGCGATGCAGTCCTCGTGGCTGAGGCCGTCGTCGATCAGCTCGTCGCCGGACATGCGCATGCCGACGACATAGTCGGCGCCGACCTCGGCGCGGATCGCTTCGAACACCTCGATGCCGAAGCGCATGCGGTTTTCCAGGCTGCCGCCGTACTTGTCGGTGCGCCGGTTGACCGAGGGGCTCCAGAACTGGTCGATCAGATGCCCGTGGGCGGCCGACAGCTCGAAGCCGTCGAGGCCGCCTTCCTTGCAGCGGCGGGCGGCGGCGGCATAGCCGGCGATGATCCGCTTGAAGTCGAAATCCTCCATCTCCTTCGGTGTGTTGCGGTGCGCCGGTTCCCGGGCGGCCGAGGCGGAGACGGTGGGAAGCCAGTTCTCGGTGTCCCAGCGGGTGCGCCGGCCCATGTGGGTCAGCTGGATCATCAGCGCCGCGCCATGGCGATGCACCCGGTCGGAGAATTCGCGGAAGAAGGGAATGACGCTGTCGTCGGCGACGGAAATCTGGTTCCACGGTGCCGCCGGGCTGTCCACCGCAACGGAGGAGGAGCCGCCGAACATCGTCAGGCCGATGCCGCCTTTGGCCTTCTCCTCGTGGTAGAGCTGGTAGCGTTCCTTCGGCTTGCCTTCGGACCCGTAGCCCGGCGCATGGCTCGTGCTCATCACGCGGTTACGGATCGTCAAATGCTTGATCTGCAGAGGCTTCAGAAGGGCTTCGGCGGGTGAGGACATGGCAGGAACGATCCCCAGTATTGAGCCTGCCAAGAATTCACCATCGCCGTCATTGTCGCGTTGCCCCCCGCGACCGGGAATTACCTTTTTGCGACAGGGAAGGAAGGGGAGGGTGACCGCTGATCAAGTGACCGATTTTTAGAGAAAATCGGAGGAGGCGGTGCGCCGTCACTCCACCGGTGCGCCGCCTTGGGCGATCAGAGCCGGGTCGTCGAACAGGCGCCGGTCGGGCAGCACGGAATCCCCGTTCGTTCGCCGGAAAGCGTCGAGGGGTGATAAATGCGGATCGGCCTCCACATCAGGTCCGGCGGTGCGGCGCACCTCCGACGGCGAGACGCCGAATAGTTCCCGGAACTGGCGGGAGAAGTGGGCGCAGTCGGCGAAGCCGGCTTCGTTTGCGATGGCGGTGACCGAACGCTTGGTGTTGCGCAGCAGCCAATGGCCATAGCGCAGGCGCAAGCCGCGGTAGTAGGTGGCCGGGCTGGTGCCCACGGCCAGCCGGAACAGCCGCTCGAACTGCCGGGTGCTGACGTTCAGCCGGTGGACGATCTCCTCCACCGACAGCGGGTCGCTGATGTGCTGCTCCATCAGCAGCAGGGCGCGGCGGACGCGATCGTTGGTGATCTCCAAGACCGTGGGCGGCTGCGGCTGTGACTGGCTGGCGGGACGGGCTTTGTCGATCAGCAGGATGTGCATGGTTTTCTGGGCGGTGGCGCGGCCCAAATGGCGTTCGATCAGGAAGGCGGCCAAATCCGCCACCCCGGCGCCGCCCGAACAGGTGATGCGGTCGCGGTCCACCACGTACAGCTGGTCGGACACCGGCACCAGATCGGGGAATTCGTCCAGGAAATCGCGGTGATGGTACCAGCTGACACAGCAGCGCCGGTTCTTCATCAGGCCGATGCGGCTCAGCACGAAGCTGCCGGTGCACACGCCGACAAGGGTCACGCCGTAGGAGGCCGCGGCGCGCAGATACGCCAACGTTTCGTCGTCCAACTGAGGGCCGCCATGCAGCAGCCCGCCCACGACGACCACATAGTCGAAGCGGCGCGGATCGGTCAGCGGTTCCCAGCGGGCGACGCCGATGCCGCAGCTGGACATCACCGGCTCGGCCCGCGACCCCATGATGGTCCAGCGGCAGCGGATCTGGCGTGACCGGTCGCCCTCGTCGGCCGCCAGCCGCAGGGCGTCGATGAAAGGGGCGAGTGCCGTCAGGGTGAAATTGTTGGTCAGGATGAACCCGACCGACAGAAGTGCGCGTTCCTCCTGCCGGGGTGCGGGACCGCTACCGCCGAAACGGCGATATTCCACTGTCTTCCCCACCAGGACATCCTCCCAGTCTGACGGATATGATCCTGACGGCCCTGTTCCGTCCTTCGGAATGCTAGCGTCAGCGGCTTACCCCCGGAAGACAAATAATCGGCGATGCTTCTAACGCTCTATTACCAGATCGCTGGTCGGGCGGCTGCAACAGAGCAGAATCAACCCTTGATCGATTTCCCGTTTGCGGATGCCGCCCGTATGGTTCATTTCCACAGTGCCGGAGATCAACTTCGTCTTGCAGGTTCCGCACAGCCCGCGCGAGCAGGAGGTCGGAACCCGGATGTCGGCCGACGCCGCCGCATCCGCGAGCGCCATGTCCGGCGGGCATGCGAAGACTTTGCCGGTCTTGGCGAATTCGACGCGGAATCCATCCGAAGGAGGCGCCTCCGGGGGCGGTGCGGCCTGGGCCGTCGGTTCTCCGGCGGCAAGCTCGGCCGACAGTTCCTCGAAGTTGAAGCTTTCCTGATGGTAGCGGCTCATGTCGAAGCCGCCCTCCTCCAGGAAGGCACGCACCGCTTTCATGAAGGGGCCGGGGCCGCAGACATAGACTTCCCGCTCCATGAAGTCCGGCGCGATCAGCCCCAGCATCGGCAGCGACAGCCGGCCGGTAAAGCCTGCCCAATGGGCCTCGTTGCCGATGCCCTCGCAGACATGGGCGACGCGCAGGCGGCGGCCGGGGCCGGTCAGCGCGTCCAGTTCGCGACGGAAGACGATGTCGGCCGGGGTCCGGGCGGCATGCACGAAGACGATGTCGTGATCCTCGCCCAGATCGTCGAAGGTCCGGGTCATCGACATCAGCGGCGTGACGCCGCTGCCGCCGGACAGGAACAGGAACTTGCGCGGAGCCCCGGACTCCCCAGGGCAATCCCCGGGGGTGAACTCGCCGAGCGGGCCGACCGCGCGGATGGTGTCGCCCGGCTTCAGAGTGTCGTGCAGCCAGTTCGACACCGGGCCGCCGGGCACGCGCTTGACGGTGATAGAGAGGCGGTGCGGCCGCGCGGCGGAGGAGGAGACGGTGTAGCTGCGGTGAATTGTTTCGCCGGCGATGGGCAGTTCCAGCGTGATGAACTGACCCGGCTTGAACCGGAACAGGCAAGGGTGCCTTGGCGCGAAGATGAAGGTCTTCACGTCGTGCGTTTCATCCCGAACCGCCCGGCATACCAGCGTGTCGTCGATTTCGGGATCCCAGTTCCGGACCGAAGGCGGAGCCGCATCCTGCTGCATCGTCATCTCTCTCCCCCCGAGTCTTGGACAACGGGCGTCATTCGGCGGCGACGCCCACCGCGGCCTGCTTGCCCAGCAGATGCTCGGCCATGCGGCCGACGTACCACTCCGCGAACTTCTCGACGAGCGGCTCGGTGTAGGGCGAATAGGGACCCGGCTCGTAGGCGGGGCTGAGGGCGCCGTTGTGCGAAATCTCGACCAGATCGGCATCCTGCTGGTTGGTCGCCTCCCACACCTCCGTCAGGCGGTCCAGGTCGTAATCGACGCCTTCCACCGCGTCCTTATGGACCAGCCAGCGGGTGCGCAGCAGGTTGCGGTCGGGTCCGAGCGGGAACACCGAGAAGGTGACGATGTGGTCACTCATGAAGTGGTTCCAGGAATTCGGCTGGGTCCAGAAGGACAGGGCGCCCAGCTTGCGCTCGGTGATCGAGCCCAGAAGCTTGTTGGAGGCGCAGCGGGTGTCCTTGGTATGGGCCTCGCCGGCGCCGTCGAGCGGCAGGCGCTCGGCGCGGAAGCCTGTGGTGTCGGTCAGATGCTCGATCTCGCGGCTGGGGAATCCCGCCGCTTCCCAGCCGACGTGGCAGCTTTGCAGCAGCGCCTCGTATTTGGCGACATGCTCCATCCGCTTCGGGTTGGTGCCGTCGGGAGCGAAGCCGAAGCCGTATTCGAACAGCGGAACGGTCAGTTCCGGATGGTTGCCGACGCAGTGGTAGCATTCACGATTGTTCTCCATCGTGAGTTTCCAGTTGCCCTTTTCGATCAGGTCCACGGTCTTGGCGACCTTGCAGTTCCTGATGTCGTGCGGGAGGATGTAGGGCTCGATCATCGCCGCCATGCGGTCGATATCGTCCGGGGCCTCCTCCGCCAGGCAGATGAAGATCAGGCCGCCGACCGAGCGGATATGGACCTTCTTCAGGTTGCGGCACTTGCGGTCGAAGTCCTTGCCCATATGTTCGGCGAACAGAAGCTCGCCGTCCTGGCCGTAGGTCCACTGGTGATAGCTGCACACCAGATTGCCGACCGAGGTCTTCTCCTGGAGGATGATGCGCGCACCGCGATGGCGGCAGACATTATGAAAGGCACGCAGTTCCATGTCGTCGTCGCGCATGACGATGACGGACGTCTTGCCGATGTCCACCACCATCACGTCGCCCGGTTCAGGCACGTCCGGTTCCACACCCACATGCAGCCAGTGGCGGCCGAAGATGATCTCCATGTCCAGCTTGAAGATCTCTTCGCTGGTGTAGAACGGGGCTTCCAGGCTGTACCCTTTCTTGCGGCGCGTCAGCAGGGCTTCTATGGAAATCTCGGACGACATGGCGGTTGACCTCTTGCGGGAGTGGGGCCAGCGGGAATTGGGCACTATATTCGCGGAACCGCTTCAACCTTGACCGGGCTGTGCTTTTCGCGATTCCACGACACACAGCCTGCCGCCCGCCGCGGCTCGTCGCGTTCTGGATTGCGACATCAACTTTAAAAAGGCCGACAGTCACTCCTGTCTTTTTGCGCAAGGCGGACGTCGCCAATAGTCGGTTTGCGACATGCCGCGATCATTCAAGAACGACGGCCGCTCCGTTCAAGCTCAAGGGCGGCAGATCTGCGGCGCCGTTTCTCTATTTCCCTGGCAGATTTCAAATATCCGCCTGTAAAACGGACCGCATTCGCCGCCGGGATGGGGTTCGCGCAGCGCTGTCGCAAATGCGATACGGAGTGCCGCTCTGATGAAAGTTTTTTGCTTTCAGGGCCCGCATTCTTCCTCAATCAACACTGATGCCAGCAACGGTTCGCATCGGTTGGAACCAGTTTTCCGCCTTTCCCTGAAGGGGGGTCGATCATCCGAGCAGCGGATGTGGATTGATCGCGCGATCGCCTTCACCGGTAACACGGAGGTGATCCACCGGGCCGCATGCACGCGTCCGTTCCAAGTCCCGGCACGGCGGAGCGCCCAATACAGACAAGTCCAAACAAACAAACGATAAGAGGAGGCTTCTTGATGAAAATCTTCGGTAAAGCCTTGGGCATGCTGCTGTCGGCGGCCATGACGGTTGGTCTGGGGGCCGGTGTGATCGCCACCCCGGCGCTGGCCGCCGAGAAATCGGTCAACATCGGCTGGACCGCCTGGTCGGATGCAGAGGCGGTGACGAAACTCGCCAAAGCCGTGATCGAAGAGCGGTTCGGCTACAAGGTCGAACTGACCATGGCCGACATCGGCATCCAGTATCAGGGCATCGCCAGCGGCAAGCTGGACGCCATGCTGATGTCGTGGCAGCCGCTGACCCACAAGCCCTATCTCGACAAGGTCGGCAAGGATCTGGTCGATCTCGGCCCGCTCTACACCCGCGCCCGTCTGGGCTGGGTGGTGCCGGACTACATCCCCGTCGATCAGGTCAAATCCATCGAAGACCTGAAGAAGCCGGAGGTGCAGAAGCAGCTGGGCGGCAAGATCCAGGGCATCGATCCGGGGTCGGGGTTGATGCAGGCGTCGGAAAAGGCGCTGAAGACCTATGACCTGAAGGGAATGCAGCTGGTGTCTGCCAGCGACGCCGCGATGCTCGCCGCCCTGGAACGCGCCATGAAGCGCAACGAGTGGATCGCCGTGACGAGCTGGAGCCCGCACTGGATGTTCGCCAACTGGAAGCTGCGCTATCTGGAGGATCCGAAGGGTGCGCTGGGTGGATTGGAGAGCGTGAACGCCATCGTCCGCAAGGGCTTCTACCAGGACCACCCGGAGATTTACGAGTTTCTGAACCGGATGGTCCTGCCGATCGGCGACCTTGAGGCGATGATGCAGGAAGCTCGCCAGACCAGCTATGAGCAGGCGGTGGACAACTACATCAAGAACAACAGGACCCGGATCGATTACTGGGTCACCGGCAAGCTCTGACCTGCAGCCGCGCCACCGCCGCAAGAGCGGTGGCCGCGCACCCTTTCCCGCACCTGTCCATGGAGGCGGTCCGTTTCAAGCGCAGTCACGTGACGGACGGCCGTCTCCAGTCATTCCCGCTTTCGGTCCTTCCGTGATCGGGCCATGATCGGGATCGTCGATGAACTCGTCAGCTCATAGGCAGGGCACCGCGTTGACCGGCGACCCAACCAATTTGCAAGAGAGCGATGAAGCCATGAGCAATCCGCTGTTCCGTGTCGGCGAGGCAACCGTATTCGCCAAGGAAGGCCAGTTCACCGACGCGATGCCCGAGATCGTGATCGGGACGGTCGATGGGCCGGCCGGGCACGCATTCGCCACCATGATGGGGCAGACCGCCGGCCATACCCGCATGTTCGCGGTGCGGGACTGCAACCAGATGGTTCGTCCGGCCACCATGATGGTGTCCAAGGTGACGATGAAGTCCAGCGCCTATGTGGATCTGTTCGGCGGCGTCGTCCAGGCCGCCACCGCCGACGCGGTGCTGGACTGCGTCATCGAAGGCGTTCTGCCTCGCGACGGGATCAATGACCTCTGCATTCTGGTGATGGTCTGGATCGATCCCCGCTGCCCCACCGATCCGAACCTCGATCGCGCCGATCTCTATCGCACCAACTACGAGGCGACCAAAATCGCCATCGGCCGGGCGATGCGCAACGAACCCACCCTCGATGAGTTGATCGAGAACCGGCACAAGGTCCGGCACTTCATGCTCGATCCGCAGGAGTGACTCATCGGCGCAACGCAGCGAGCGCGTGTGGTTCTGAGCGCATCCTATCCTTCCGCAGCCGAACGAAGAAGAGCCCGCCTCCAAAAAGGAGTGCGGGTTCTTTTCTGTCGAGGCCTTCGTGGTTATGGCGTCCATCAGTGCCGTGCCGACAGGTTCTCAAGATCTCGAAGGGCTGATTTCAGGCGCTGCCTCGCCCATGTCGCTCTTGCCGATTTCGTTCTTGCCGATTTCGCTCCCGAGCGTCTTCCCACTGGCCGGCACGCCGTCCGCAGGCCCCGGGATCGGCGCCCGGGGGAAGGAGATGACCACATGTCGGGGCCGGCATTCCCGATCGGGCGGGAACGACGTCCTTATAGGCGGTCGTCGCCGTTGCGGGTGCTGGCGAGGAAGGCTTCGACGGTGGCGAGCGCCATGCGGTCATCCTCGATGACGACATGGCGGCGCAATTCCTGCACCGCCGCGGCGAGGCCGCCCGACGCGAAGGCGCGGCGGACCGCCTGGGTGGCTTTATCGTCGATGAGCTGCAAGACGGTGGACTCCTTGGCAAGAGGCCCGGTCGCGCGACCCTGTGCGACGCTGCGAGCGGGCCATGGGGTTACCGCAGGACGATTGCCCGATGGTCGTGGAGCATGACGCGCGCCTCGATGTGCAGCCGGATGGCGCGGGCCAGGACGACGCTTTCGACGTCGCGGCCGATGGCGACCAGATCGTCGGGCGACATGGAGTGATCGACGCGCGCCACCTCCTGCTCGATGATCGGTCCTTCGTCGAGATCGTCGGTGACGTAATGGGCGGTGGCGCCGATCAGCTTCACGCCGCGCGCGTAAGCCTGATGATAGGGCTTGGCGCCTTTGAAGCTGGGCAGGAAGCTGTGATGGATGTTGATGACCCGCCCTGCCATCCGCGTGCAGAGATCCTGCGAGAGAACCTGCATGTAGCGGGCGAGCACGATCAGTTCGACGCCCAGCGTTTCCACGATCTCCATCAGGCGGATTTCCTGCTCCAGCTTGTTGCCGGGCGAGACAGGAAGGTGGTGGTAGGAAATGCCGTGCGCTTCGACCTGGGACCGGAAGGCATCGTGGTTGGAAACGACGCCGACGATGTCGATGGGCAGCGCTCCGATGCTGTGCCGGTACAGAAGGTCGTTCAGGCAATGGCCGAACTTCGATACCATGATGAGGATCTTCGGCCGCCGCCTGGCATCCCGCACCGTCAGGTTCATGGCGAAGCGGTTCACGATCGGTTGCAGGTCTTCAAGAAGAACGGCTTCGCTCCGGATCGCTTCCGGCGCGTCGAAGGCCATCCGCAGGAAGAAATGCTCCCCGTCGTGATCGACGAACTGCGCACTTTCGATGATGTCGCAGTTGCGATCCGACAGGCAGGTCGAAATGGCGGAGATGATCCCCGGCCGGCTCAGGCAACTGACGGTCATGTAGAAGTGGTTTTGATTGGAACGCATCGCAGGTCTCGCGCCGAAGGAGATGGCCGGGGATGAAGGTCAGGCGAGGTCGACGATCGTCGGCTCATACCCCAGCCGGCGCAGGAACGCCGACAATTCGTGGGGATGCATCGATAGCGTCGCGCGGTTCGTCATCGGGTGGAAATTGACGACTTCGCCGGCGAGAACGCGGCGCTCCAGCACCAGACGGACGCGGCGTTCCGTGTCCGCCACCAGGGCCAGCGGGCTCACCCCGCCCGGCTCGATCGACAGGACCTGCTCCAGCGTGACCGGCGAAGCGAAGGACAGCTTGGCCGAGCCGATGACCGGCGCCAGCTCCTTCATGTTCACCGACTGATCGTGCGGCAGCACGACCAGCCACAGAACGCCCTTGGCATCCTTCAAGAGCAGGTTCTTGGTGTGCACGCCGGGAACGCTGCGCCAGTGTTCCTCAGCGTCGGCGACGGTGCGCACCGGCGGATGGGCATGCAGCCGCATCGGCGTCGACGCGAGGGCGAGTTCCCGGCACAGTTCCTCGGGAATGCCGGCTTCACGCCAGTGCCGCTGCATGGTGTCGTTGTCGTCGAGCATTTTCGCCATCCTTGTCTGTCCGGCAAGCCGCGGAAGGGGATTGCCGAAGGGCGGGTCGCGGTCACGGTGGAGGCTCTGGGCTCACGAGCGCCATCTCAAGAGCGCCATTGGCGGCGGCGTTGCGCCGGGAGCCGCGTTCCTGACCGTTTCATTGACCGCAGCATGGCGGAAGGATCCACCCGCTGATTGTACGGGTGCGTCACCGGCGTTGAATGAAACCCCCGGCGGACGCACCGTCGCACCGGTGACATCAAACTGACGCATCCATTCTGTCCAACAAAGGGGCGCGTCGCGATACTGTCAGCACATTGAACTTCGCGGGGCTGCCATGACCCGCTTCCCGTTTTCCTCGCTGTGACCAACGCGCTGACCGGCAACAGGAACCGGCAGCCGCAATGACCCGACGCGGAACCGAAATCCGACTACGACGTCGTGATCGTCGGCGCGGGCGGGCATGGCCTGGGTGCCGCCTATCATCTCGCCAAGGAACACGGCATCACCAACGTCGCGGTGGTGGAGAAGGGCTGGCTCGGCGGCGGCAACACCGGCCGCAACACCACCATCATCCGTTCCAATGGGGACTCCTGCACGCCGTCAGCCGCGAAATCGCGCTCGGCATCCGATCGAGAGGATTGCACATGAACCGTCATCAGTCTCTGCCGAAGCCCGACCTCGCAGACACTGCCATCGCCGCGGCGATCGACCGCGAACTGAACCGCCAGAAATACGAGATCGAGCTGATCGCCTCGGAAAACATCGTCTCGGCGGACGTGCTGGCCGCCCAGGGCTCGGTCCTCACCAACAAGTATGCCGAAGGCTATCCAGGCCGCCGCTATTACGGCGGCTGCCAGTTCGTTGACGAGGTGGAGACCATCGCCATCGACCGCGCCAAGCAGCTGTTCGGCGCCGCCTTCGTCAACGTCCAGCCCCATTCGGGCGCCCAGGCCAATCAGGCGGTGTTCCTGGCCCTGCTGCAGCCGGGCGACCGCGTGATGGGCATGTCGCTGGCCCATGGCGGCCACCTGACCCATGGCTCGCCGGTGACGATGTCGGGCAAGTGGTTCGACATCGTCAGCTACGAGGTGCGCGAAAGCGACCAACTGATCGATTATGACGCTCTGCGCGCCAAGGCGCTGGAAACCAAGCCGAAGCTGATCGTCGCCGGTGCGTCGGCCTATCCGCGGGTGATCGATTTCGCCGAGTTCCGCCGCATCGCCGACGAGGTCGGCGCCTATCTGATGGTGGACATGGCCCATTACGCCGGACTGGTCGCCACCGGCCAATATCCGGACCCGATGCCGCATGCCCATGTGGTCACCACCACCACGCACAAGACCCTGCGGGGCCCTCGCGGCGGCATGATCCTGACAAACGACGAGGCGCTGGCCAAGAAGTTCAATTCCGCCGTGTTCCCGGGCAACCAGGGCGGCCCGCTGATGCATGTGATAGCCGCAAAGGCGGTCGCCTTCGGCGAAGCGCTGACCCCGGAGTTCAAGGCCTATGCCGCCCAGGTGGTCGCCAACGCCAGGGTGCTTTCCGACACGCTGGTGAAGGGTGGGCTGGACATCGTGTCCGGCGGCACCGACTGCCACATGGTGCTGGTCGATCTGCGGCCGAAGGGCGTCAAGGGCCGCGATGCGGAACGCGCGCTGGAGCGGGCCGGCCTGACCTGCAACAAGAACGCGATCCCTTTCGATCCGGAAAAGCCGGCGGTTACCTCCGGCATCCGGCTGGGCACTGCGGCGGGCACCACCCGCGGCTTCGGCGAGGCGGAGTTCACGCGCATCGGTGAGTTGATCCTGACCGTCGTCGACGCCCTCGCCACCGCCGGACCGGACGGCAATGCCGAGGTCGAGAAGCGCGTGCATGGCGAGGTTCGCGAATTGTGCGAACGTTTCCCGATCTACGGCTGACCCGTCCTTCTCCTGTTGGGCAACCCTGCTTGTGCCAACGGACTTGACCTGACGAGGCGCGCGATGTTTCTCAGCGTTTTCGATGTGTTCAAGATCGGCATCGGCCCGTCGTCGTCGCACACGATGGGCCCGATGACCGCGGCGGTGCGGTTCCTCGACATGTTGCGGGCGCAGGCGGATGCGGCGCCCGCGGCGGTCCCGGCGGCGATCCGGGTGCGGCTGCATGGCTCGCTCGCCTTCACCGGCAAGGGGCATGCGACGGACCGTGCCGTGCTTCTGGGACTTCTCGATTACCGGCCGGACAACCTCGACGTCGATGAAGCCGAAGAACGCATTGCCGAGCTTTGGCGGACGCGGAGGATCCACCCCGGCGGCCTGCCGGAACTGGACTTCGATCCGGAATCCGACCTGGTCTTCGACTTCGGGCCACCGTTGCCGGGCCATGCCAACGGGCTGGTCTTCCAGGCGTTGGGCCGGGCCGGCAGGGTGGTGCTGTCGGAAATCTTCTATTCCATCGGCGGCGGCTTCGTCGTCACGGCGGCGGAGCGGGAGTCCCCGTCGGCGGCGTTCGAAACCGAGTCCGCAGGCTGGCCCTATCCCTTCCACAACGCCGCAGCGATGCTGCGGATGGCGCGGGAAAGCGGTGCATCTATCGCCGAGATGAAGCGCGCCAATGAGGTCGTCGTCCGCTCCGCCGTCGAGGTGGAGGAGAAGCTTGGCGACATCTGGGCGGCGATGAACGGCTGCATCGAGCGTGGCCTCAGCCTGGACGGCCAGTTGCCCGGCAGCCTGAAGGTGAAGCGGCGGGCCAAGGCCATCCACCAGCAGCTGTTACGCGAACGCGGGGCGAATTCCAGCCAGCCGCATGTGGCGTCGGACTGGCTCGCCGTCTATGCGATGGCGGTCAACGAGGAGAATGCGGCCGGCGGCAAGGTGGTGACCGCGCCCACCAACGGAGCGGCGGGTGTGGTGCCGGCGGTGATCCGCTATTATCTCGATCATTGTTCCGGAGCGGAACCGGCGAAGGTTGCCGATTTCCTGCTGACCGCCGCGGCGATCGGTGGCCTGATCAAGCACAACGCGTCGATTTCCGGGGCGGAGGCCGGTTGCCAGGGCGAGGTCGGGTCGGCTGCGGCCATGGCCGCGGCGGGCCTGTGCGCCGTGCTGGGCGGAACGCCGGAACAGGTGGAGAATGCGGCGGAAATCGCGCTGGAGCACCACCTCGGCATGACCTGCGATCCCGTCGCCGGTCTGGTCCAGGTGCCCTGCATCGAACGCAACGCCATCGGCGCGACCAAGGCCGTGGCCGCCGCTTCCCTGGCGTTGCGCGGAGACGGTCAGCACTTCATGCCGCTCGACAACTGCATTCAGGCGATGCGGCAGACCGGTGAGGAAATGAGCACCAAGTTCAAAGAGACCAGCCTGGGCGGGCTTGCGGTGAATCTGCCGGAGTGCTGATATCTCCTCCCGGGTGGCGCCGTGTTTGATCGCCGCTTCGGTATGAACGGCGATACAGCCGTCGCAGCGGATGCTGACGGCGACCGCCAGCGCGATCAACTCCCGCGATATGGCAGGCGCGATATGGAAGGATGCGCCCGCCATTGGGACGCCGCCTTACCCGACCCTTTCGATGGCGATGGCCGTGGCTTCTCCGCCGCCGATGCACAGCGACGCGCCACCCCGGGTCAACCCGCGCGCGGCCAGCGCATGCAGCAGAGTCACGATCAGCCGTGCCCCGGTGGCACCGATCGGATGGCCGAGTGCGCAGGCGCCGCCATTGACGTTCAGGCGGTCGGGCGCGATGCCCAGGTCACGCCGGGCCGCCATGGCGACGACGGCGAAGGCTTCGTTGATCTCGAACAGGTCGACATCGCCCACCGACCAGCCGACCTTGTCCAGCAGCTTGGCGATCGCCGGGATCGGGGCGGTGGTGAACCAGGCCGGATCCTGGCTGTGGGTGGCGTGGCCGCGGATTTCCGCCAGGATCGGCAGTCCGGCCCCCTCGGCAACCGACCGCCGGGTCAGCACCAGCGCGGCGGCGCCGTCGGCATTGGCGGACGAGCTGGCGGCGGTGATCGTTCCATCGCGGCGGAAGGCTGGCTTCAGCGCCGGGATCTTGTCGGGGGAGACCTTCAGCGGGTTCTCGTCCTGCGCGACCACCCGCTCCCCGCCCTTGGCCGGGACGGCGACCGGCACGATCTCGGCAGCGAAGGCTCCGCTTCCCACCGCCTTGCGGGCGCGGGTCAGCGTCTCGGCCGCATAGGCGTCCTGTTCGGCGCGGGTGAATCCGTAGGCCTCGGCCGTCGCCTCGCCGAAATCACCCATGGCGCGGCCGCCCTCATAGGCGTCCTCCAGCCCGTCCAGCATCATGTGGTCCAGCAGCCGGTCGTGGCCGATGCGGTAGCCGCCGCGCGCCTTCGCCAGCAGATAGGGGGCGTTGGTCATCGACTCCATGCCGCCGGCCACCACGATGTCGGCCGATCCGGCACGGATCAGGTCATGGGCCAGC
>Ga0196970_1000206_pt1 | contig 86909 bp, 94 predicted proteins | sample S1v_513CmetaG_FD_148672 | JGI IMG/M metagenome (GOLD analysis project Ga0196970, IMG submission 148672) | Soil microbial communities from Anza Borrego desert, Southern California, United States - S1+v_5-13C | ecosystem: Environmental > Terrestrial > Soil > Desert | place: USA: California...
TCGGCAACGCGCTGGGCTACAAGACCGTGATCGTCATGCCGGAGACGCAGAGCCAGGAGAAGAAGGACATGCTCCGGCTCATCGGCGCCGACCTGCGCCTGGTGCCGGCGGTGCCCTACAAGGATCCCAACAACTACGTCCGCTACTCCGGCCGCCTCGCCGAGGAGTTGGCGAAGACGGAGCCGAACGGGGCCATCTGGGCCAACCAGTTCGACAACGTCGCCAACCGCGAGGGCCACCGCCTGACCACCGGCCCGGAGATCTGGTTCGAGACGGAAGGGCGCGTCGACGCCTTCACCTGCGCCGTCGGTTCCGGCGGCACGCTGGCCGGCGTCGGGCTGGCGCTGAAGGAGCGCGACCCGAACGTGCGCATCGTGCTGGCCGATCCGCTGGGGGCGTCGCTCTACAGCTATTACAAGACCGGCGAGCTGAAGGCCGAGGGCAGTTCCATCACCGAGGGCATCGGCCAGGGCCGCATCACCGCGAACCTGGACGGCGCCCCCATCGACGACGCCATCCAGGTGACCGACGAGGAAGCCTTGCCGGTGATCTTCGACCTGGTGAAGACGCAGGGCCTTGTGCTGGGCGGTTCGTCCGGCATCAACGTGGCGGCGGCGATGCGCGTGGCGCGCGACCTGGGGCCGGGGCACACGGTGGTGACCATCCTGTGCGACGGCGGCCAGCGTTACCAGTCCAAGCTGTTCAACCCCGCCTTCCTGCGGGAGAAGAACCTGCCGGTTCCGGACTGGCTGGATTGACGCGCTCTGGATTGACGCGCTCTGGACTGGCGCGCGATCCGGGGGCAAGGTGTCGGACGCCGGGTTGAGCGAAGGCCCGGCGTCTGGCGTTTTCCGGGAGCCCCCCATGGAGCTGATCTTCCGTGACGATGCGTACGCGCGGTCCTGCGCGGCGACGGTGGCGTCGGTGGACGAGCGCGGCGTGCGCCTCGACCGCACCGTCTTCTACCCCAACGGCGGCGGGCAGCCGGGCGACACCGGCGTGCTGCGCTTCGCCGGGGGCGAGGTGGCGATCGTCGACACGGTGAAGGGCGACGGGCCGGACGACGTGATCCACGTGCCGGCCCCCGACGCCGCCCTGCCCGCCCCGGGCACGCCGGTCGAGGCCGTCATCGACTGGGACCGCCGGCACCGCCACATGCGCATGCACACCACGCTGCACCTCGTGTGCGCGGTGCTGCCCGGCGCCTCGATCACCGGCGCGCAGGTGGGCGCGGACAAGAGCCGCGTCGACTTCAACGTCCCCACCGAAAGCCTGGACAAGGCCGACCTGACGGCGAAGCTGAACGCCCTGGTCGCCGCCGACACGCCCGTCGACCCGCGCTGGATCACCGACGAGGAGCTGGACGCCAGCCCCGATCTGGTGCGCACGCTGACCGTAAAGCCGCCGCGCGGCTACGGCCGCGTGCGGCTGGTGAACATCGACGGCGTCGACCTGCAGCCCTGCGGCGGCACGCACGTGGCCCGCACCGGCGAGATCGGCATGGTCGAGGTGGTGAAGATCGAGAACAAGGGCAAGCAGAACCGGCGCGTCGTCGTGGCGCTCAAGGACTGACAGGAGGAACGAACATGGCGGCAACCCTTCCCGGCCCACTGGTCAGCACCGAATGGCTGGCGGCCAACCTGAACGCCGGCAACGTCAAGGTGGTGGACGCCACCTGGGGCATGCCCGGCAGCGGGCTGGACCCCAAGGAAGACTTCGCAGACGAGCACATTCCGGGCGCCGTCTTCTTCGACATCGACGCGATGGCCAGGCCGGACACCGGTCCCCTGCCCCACATGCTGCCCGACGCCGACGACTTCGCCGCCAAGGTCGGTGCGCTGGGCATCGGCAACGACGACATCGTCGTCGCCTACGACACGCACGGCCTGCAGACGGCGGCGCGCGCGTGGTGGCTGTTCCGCGTCTTCGGACACGACAAGGTCGCCGTGCTGGACGGAGGCCTGCCGCAGTGGATCGCCGACAAGCGCGAGGTGGAGGGCGGCGAGTCGGCCGCCGCGCCCAAGACGTTCAAGGCCACGCTACGGCCTGAGCTCGTGCGCTTCGCCGACGACGTGCAGGCGAACATCGACGCGCGCGGCTTCCAACTGGTCGACGCGCGCAACCAGCCGCGATTCGAGGGCACCGTGGACGATCCCTGGGTGGGGCGCCGCCGCGGCCACATCCCCGGCAGCCGCAACCTGCCCTTCACCGATTTCCTCGACCCGGCCACCAAGGCGTTCCTGCCGGCCGACCAGATGCGTGCGAAGGTCGCCAAGGCTGGCGTGGACCTGGACAAGCCGATCGTCGCCTCCTGCGGGTCGGGCGTGACCGCCTGCGTGCTGGCGCTGGGCTTCCACCTGCTGGGCCGGCCGGACGTGGCGGTGTACGACGGTTCGTGGGCCGAATGGGGCCTGCCCGGCAACCGCCCGGTCGAGACCGGCCCGGCCACATGACGCTGGAGATCCGCGCCTATCGGGACGAGGACCGCGACGCGGTTGTGGGCCTGTGGACGGCCTGCCATCTGGTCGTGCCGTGGAACGACCCGGACGCCGATATCGCGCAGTGCCGGTCGAAGCCGAACGCGGCGCTCCTGGTCGGCACCGAGGAAGGACGGGTCGTCGCCACCGTGATGGTCGGCCACGACGGGCACCGCGGCTGGCTCTACTATCTGGCGACCGATCCCGGCCAGCGCGGCCTTGGCCATGGCCGGCGCATGGTGGAGGCGGCCGAATCCCGGCTGGCCGCCGAGGGCATGCCCAAGGTGCACCTGCTGATCCGTGAAACGAACACCACGGTGGCCGCGTTCTACGAACGGCTCGGCTACGCCCGCTCGCCCGTCACCATGATGCAGAAATGGCTCAAAAATCCTTCCTGACCCCGTCCACCGGCAACGGCGACGTGCCGCCCGGCTGCCTGAGCGTCATCGTCACCTACCTGGAGATGGACCGTGCGCCGCGTCACCAGCCGCTGCCGCGCCCGCCCGGCGACCTGGTGCTGATGCGCGCCGAGCCGCCGAGCGTGCCCTTCTACCGCTACCTGTACGACACGGTGGGCGAGCCGTGGCTGTGGAACGAGCGGCGCCGGATGCCGGACGCCGACCTTCGCGCCATCGTGGCCGACCCGCGCGTCGAAGTGCACGTGCTGCACGTCGCCGGAACGCCGGCCGGATACGTGGAGATCGACCGCCGCGACCGCGCCGCCACCGACATCGCGTATTTCGGCATGATGCCGGACTTTATCGGCATGAAGCTCGGCCCCTGGCTGCTCGATCAGGGCATCCGCATGGCCTGGGCCGGCCGGCCGCGCCTGCTGACGGTCAACACCTGCACCTTCGACCACCCGAAGGCGCTGCCGCTCTACCAGAGCATGGGGTTCAAGCCGGTGCGCCACGTCACCCGCATCATCAGCGATCCGCGCTTGACCGGCGTGCTGCCGCGCGGCGCCGCCCCCCATATACCCATCAACGAGTAGAACCCGTTTTGATGTAAGAGTCCTTCACATGGGTTGGTCACGACACGGCGACGGTCCGCGCGGCTATCACCACGGGAACCTGAAGGAGGCCCTGGTGCGCGCCGCGCTCGACCTGATCGCGGAGAAGGGGCCGGCGGGCTTCACCTTCGCCGAGGCGGCACGCGCGGCCGGCGTCAGCCCGGCGGCGCCCTACCGCCATTTCCGCGACCGCGACGACCTGCTGGTCGAAGTCGCGCGGCGCGGCTTCGACCTGTTCGCCGACGCCTTGCGGCAGGCCTGGGCCGACGGACGGCCGAACTCCATGGCGGCGCTGGAGCGCACGGGGCGCGCCTATCTGCAGTTCGCCCGGTCGGAGCCCGCCCACTACGCCGCCATGTTCGACGCCAACGTGTCGCACGCCGCCAGTCCGGAACTGACGCAGGCCTCCGACCGCGCCTTCGGGGTGCTGCGCGAGGCGGCGGAGCGTCTGGTCGCCGAGATGCCGGCCAAGGGCCGGCCGCCCGCCTTGATGGTTGCCCTGCACGTCTGGTCCCTGGCGCACGGCATTGCATCCCTGTTCGGCCGGCCCGATCCGTCGCGCCGCAGGATTCCCATGTCGGCGGAGGAACTGCTGGAGGCCGGGGTCCTCGTGTACCTCCAGGGTCTCGGCCTGCCCCCGGCCCAATCCGACTCCTGACCGCAAAAAAATCGCGGACGCCACTCTTGACGGTCCGCTCACGGCTCCACAAGTGAATGTTATTAACATTCACATACGAGGGTGCCATGTCCTGCGCGATGCGTTACGACCCCAGGCATTACGGCCATGACCGGCCCGCCGACTGGCGCGGCCCCCCACGTGGGGCCATGCGCGCCGCCGGCATCGCGGTGATGGTCCTCGGTTTCATCGTCTGGTGGCCGCTCGGGCTGGCGGCCCTGGCCTTTCTTCTGTGGAGCAAGAACATGATGTGCTGGAGCCACCGCGGCGCCGATCGCTGGCAGCGAAAGATGCGGCGTATGGAAGAGAAGATGCAGCACTTCTACGCCGGCCGTTCCGCCTTCGCGTCGAGCGGCAACCGCGCCTTCGACGAATACCGCGAGGAGACGCTGCGCCGCCTCGAGGATGAGCAGCGCGAGTTCCACGACTTCCTGGACCGGCTGCGCGCCGCCAAGGACAAGGCGGAGTTCGACCAGTTCATGACGGAACGCCGCAACAACAAGCCGGCCGGCGAATCGCCCGAGTCGCAGGGTTGACGGCTTTGCCCCCTTCCCGCCGCCGTACGGGCGGCGGGAAGCCTCTTACGACAGGATCTCCGACAGCGCCGCCACCAGCGCCCGGTTTTCGTCCTCGCGGCCGACGGTGATTCGCAGGCAATCGGCCATGCCGTAGTCGCCGACCGCCTTGACCACGATGTTGCGCCGGGCCAGATGCTCGACCACCTGTGCAACGCCCAACGACGGGTCGGTCGGCACGCGGACCAGGATGAAGTTGCAAACGCTGGGGTACACGCGCAGGCCGAGCTGTTCCAACTCGTGCGTCAGCCAGGGCAGCCAAGCGTCGTTGTGGGCGTGGGTTGCCGTCTCGTGCTCGGCGTCGGTCAGCGCCGCCGCCGCCGCCTCCTGCGCCGGCACGGACACGTTGAAGGCGCTGCGCACGAGGTTGAGCGAATCGATCACCGGCCGCGGGCCGTAGCCCCACCCCACGCGCAGCCCCGCCAAGCCATGCAGCTTGGAGAAGGTGCGCACCACCAGCACGTTGTCGCAGGTCTCCACCAGTTCGATGCCGTCACCGTAGTTGTCGCGGCGAACATACTCGGCGTAGGCCGAGTCGAGCACCAGCAGGGTGTGCGACGGCAGGCCGGCCCGCAGGCGCTGCACCGCCTCCAGAGGGATGTAGGTGCCGGTCGGATTGTTCGGGTTGGCGAGGTAGCAGACCTTCGTCCGCTCGCCGGCGCGATCGATCATGGCCTCGACATCCACCACCATGTCGCGCTCCTTGGCGATGACCGGGGTGGCGCCGGATACGCGGGCGGCCTTCAGGAAGCCCTGGTAGCCGTTCTCGTGGCACAGCACCTCGTCGCCCGGTCCGGCGTAGGTCAGGCAGACGAGTTGGATCAGATCCTCCGACCCGGCAGCGCAGACGATGCGCTCGGCATCCAGGTCGTAGCGGCGCGCCAGCGCATGGCGCAGCTTGTCCTGCCGGGAGTCGGGATAGCGATGGATGCCTGTGGCGGCGTGGCGATAGGCGGTGAGCGCCTTCGGACTTGGCCCGAGCGGATTGACGGTGAGCGACAGGTCGATCCACGTCCGTTCGTCTCCCGCCGGGCGGGCTGGACGGTACGGCTTGATCTGGCTGACACCGGACCGTGGCGACAACAACTCCATGGACGCTCCCTCGCTCGCCGGTGACGACTGGCCGACGCATTGAAGCCAGATTCGAGGGGCGCTGCCAAGCCCTTGTTACCCAACCCCGGCGTGTCGGGAGAGCTGCGGCACGTGCCGGACAAGGCGTCGCAGCGAAGGATTTATCTGGATGCCTACCGCACCTTTCGCGGATAGTTCCCGGAAAATCACGCTTTGCGAGATAAAAATGAATGGAATACGCGCGCATTCCGACCCGCCATTACGCCGTGCACACGCCGTTGGTGCGGTCGCCCTTGCGTTCCTGCTGACCGCTGGGTGCGTCCAGACGAAGATGTCGATCGCGGCGCAAAGCGCGGCCAAAACCAACGCGCTGGACGGGGTGAACAAACTTGCCGTCATGCCCTTCGACAATGACGATAAGGGCGTCGTCACGGCCTATCTTGAAAGCCAGCTCTTCGACGCGAAGGCATCGGGACTGACGGCGGTTACGCTCGTTGACCGGCATAGCATCGACAAGATCAAGAACGAGTTGCGTCTCGGTCGTGACGGCGGCATCGACGAAGCCAAGGCCAAGAAGATCGGCCGACTTCTAGGCGCGGACGCGCTTCTGGTCGGACGCGTGCTTCCAGGCAACGTGACCAAGAATACGAGCAGCCATCAGGCAACCGAGTGCACGGCATACGAGAATTCGAATAAACTGTTCAAAAAGTGCATCAGCACCGGAATCAAGACGGTTACCTGCACGACTCTTGTCGCAACCGTGTCGATCCAACCGCGCGTGATCCGCGTGACTACCGGTGAGGTTGCCTACACAAAGGTTCAAAACGGTCAGGCTTCCCACGAATATTGCGACAACGGCGGCACGGCGGTCGACGAGCGGGTTCTGCAATCAAATGCGCTCGCCAATGCGCTTCGTGAGGTGAGGGCCGATCTTGCGCCGTACCGATACGTCATCGACGCGCCCCTCAAGCAGTCAGCCGATGGCTTGACGGGCGCTTCACGCGAAGCATTCGAGGGTGCGTTGGCTTTCGCCAGGACCGGCCGCTTCGATCGCGCCTGTTCACAGTTCACACAGTTGGAAGCGGAAGGCGCGCGTACGATCGCAGTCCGCTACAACATTGCGCTCTGCGACGAGGCCTCTGGCAGGCTCTTCGAAGCGCGCCGGAGGATCGTCGAAATCGACGGCGATCTGAGGACTCCCGATCCCGACATCAACCTCGCCCTGCAACGGCTCGAGCGGCGCGTGGCCGAGCAGGCGGGCACTCCGGGCGCCAGCCGGAGCGATAAGCCTCCCAAGAAGCGGTGATGGCCAGCCGCTCTCGCCCCTTGCTACAGGCAAGGGGCGAGAGGGTATGGGACCAAGCCTTCAAATGCCGTCCGTATCAATGGTTCAGGATCTGGCTGAGGAACAGGCGCGTGCGGTCGGAGCGCGGGTTGGTGAAGAACTCGTCGGGGGTGTTCTGCTCGACGATCTCGCCGCGGTCCATGAAGATCACGCGGTCGGCCACCGACTTGGCGAAGCCCATCTCGTGCGTCACGCACAGCATGGTCATGCCGGATTCGGCGAGGCTGATCATGACGTCCAGCACCTCCTTGACCATCTCGGGGTCCAGCGCCGAGGTGGGCTCGTCGAACAGCATGATCTTGGGGTTCATGCACAGCGACCGGGCGATGGCGACGCGCTGCTGCTGGCCGCCGGACAGCTGGCCGGGGTACTTCTTGGCCTGTTCGGCGATCTGCACCCGCTTCAGGTACGTCATCGCCATGTCCTCGGCCTCGGCCTTGGGCTTCTTGCGCACCCAGATCGGCGCCAACGTGCAGTTCTCCAGCACCGTCAGGTGCGGGAACAGGTTGAAGTGCTGGAACACCATGCCGACCTCGCGGCGCACCAGCTCGATGTTCTTCAGGTTGCCGGTCAGTTCGATGCCGTCGATGACGATGCGGCCCTTCTGGTGCTCCTCCAGCCGGTTCAGGCAGCGGATCAGCGTCGACTTGCCCGATCCCGACGGGCCGCAGATGACGATCCGCTCGCCGCGGCGGACCGACAGGTGGATGTCCTTCAGGACGTGGAACTCGCCGTACCACTTGTGCACGCCGGTGCACTGGATGATGTCCTCGCCCTCGGCGTAGGCGTGCGGCTGAGCGGTGTTCTGGGTGACGGTCATGCCCAATCTCCTAGCGAAGGCTTCTAGCGGCGGCGGGAACGGTTGAGGTCGCGTTCCAGCCGCTGGCTGTACTTCGACATGAAGAAGCAGAAGGCCCAGTAGATCAGGCCGATGAACAGGTACGCCTCGCGGTAGAAGCCGCGCCACGCCGGATCGGTCAGCGACGCCTTGGCCGTGCCGAGCAGGTCGTAGAGGCCGATGATGATGACCAGCGAGGTGTCCTTGAAGAAGCTGATGAAGGTGTTCACCAGCGGCGGGATGGAGATGGCGATCGCCTGCGGCAGGATGATCTTGCCCATCTTCTGCCAGTAGCTGAGGCCCAGGCCGTCCGCCGCCTCGTACTGGCCCTTCGGGATCGCCTGCAGGCCGCCGCGGATGGCCTCCGCCATATAGGCGGCGGCGAACATGATGAAGGCGATCTGCGCGCGCAGCAGCTTGTCGATGCTGACACCCGTCGGCAGGAACAGCGGGAACATCACCGACGCCATGAACAGCAGGCTGACCAGCGGCACGCCGCGGATCAGCTCGATGTAGGCGACGGACAGCGCGCGGATCGCCGGCATGTTCGAACGCCGGCCCAGCGCCAGCAGGATCGACATCGGGAACGCCACCGCCAGCCCGATCACCGACAGGATGATGGTGAGCGGCAACCCGCCCCAGAAGGAGTTCTCGACGTAGGTCAGGCCGAGCACGCCGCCCCACATCAGCACGCCGACCAGCGCCAGCCCCGCCACCCACACCAGCGGGAACCACGCCCGCCAGAACCGGCGGTCGCAGCTTGCGGCCAGCAGCAGGATGACGACCATGATCGCCGCCAGGGGCCGCCACTGCTCGTTATAGGGGTAGGTGCCGAACAGGATGAAGCGCAGCTTCTCGCTGACGAACGCCCAGCACGCCCCGGCGCCCGGCGCCCGGCATTCCTGCGGCGTGGCGCCGAACCCCTGGGCCTTGACGAAGGCCCAGCTGACGAAGGGCGGGATCATCTGGAACAGCAGCCAGACGATGAGGATCGTCAGCAGGCCGTTGAACCAGGTGTTGAACAGATTGGCCCGGATCCAGGCGAGCGGCCCGACCACCGAGGACGGCGGCCGCTCGTCCGGCAGGCTCACGGTGCTGTTGTGCACGTCACCGGTCATGGCCTAGCGCTCCACCAGCGCGATGCGCTTGTTGTACCAGTTCATGAACAGCGAGATGGTCAGGCTGATCGACAGGTAGGTGCCCATGATGATGGCCACCCCCTCGATCGCCTGGCCCGTCTGGTTGATCGCCGTGTTGGCGATGGAGACCAGATCCGGGTAGCCGATGGCCAGCGCCAGCGAGCTGTTCTTGGTCAGGTTCAGGTACTGGCTGGTCAGCGGCGGCACGATCACGCGCAGGGCCTGCGGCAGCACCACGAGGCGCAGGGTGCGCCCCTGCGGCAGGCCGAGTGCCCGCGCCGCCTCCGTCTGTCCCCAGTTCACCGCCAGGATGCCGCCGCGCACCACCTCGGCGATGAAGGCGGCGGTGTAGACGACGAGGCCGATGAGGATGGCGAAGAACTCCGGCGACAGCACCATGCCGCCGCGGAAGTTGAAGCCCTGCAGCACCGGCATGTCGAGCGCCGTGGGCGCGCCGCCCGCCACGTAGGCGATCAGCGGCAGGCCGAGGATCAGGCCCACCCCCACCAGGCCCTTGGGGAACGGCTGGCCGGTGCGGTCCTGCCGCGCCTTGGCCCAGCGGGCCACGCCCCAGGCCGCGACGATTCCGACCAGCAGCGCGATGCCCATGGTGCTCCACACCGGGTCGGGCATGGGCGTGGGGAACCACACGCCGCGCTGCGACAGGAACACGCCGGGGATCGGGTTGAGCGCCTGCCGCACCGGCGGCATGCTCTCGGTGATCAGCGCGTACCAGAAGAACAGCTGCAGCAGCGGCGGTATGTTGCGCACCGTCTCCACGTAGACGCCGGCCATGCGGGCGACCAGCCAGTTGCTGGACAGCCGGGCGATGCCCACGACCGTGCCCAACAGCGTGGCCAGGATGACGCCGATGAACGACACCTTCAGCGTGTTGAGCACGCCGACAAGCAGCGCGCGGCCGTAGTCGTCGCGCGGGGAATAGTCGATCAGGTGCTCGCTGATGCCGAACGACGCCTCGCGCCCCAGGAAGCCGAAGCCCGTGGCGATGGCGCGCCGCGACAGGTTGTCGAGCGTGTTCGAGATGAGATACCAGCCGAGCGCGACCACGGCGCCGATCACCAGGATCTGGTAGACCGTCGCGCGGACCGTCGGATCGTTCAGGGAAAATGAGATTGCGGCGCGTTCGCGCCGGTCGTCCCTGGTTTCGCTGGCCACGGCCCCCTCCGCTCTGCCGTCATGGGACGAGATGGCCGCCCGCGCTGCCGGAGCAGGCGGGCGGCCGTGCCGTCAGGACGCGCTTACCGGAAGGGGGCGGCGTACTGCAGGCCGCCCTGCGTCCACAGCGCGTTCAGGCCGCGCTCCAGCTTCAGCGGGGTGTTCTTGCCGACGTTCTTCTCGAAGATCTCGCCGTAGTTGCCGACCTTCTTGATCACGTTGTAGGCCCACTTCTCGTCGACGCCGAGCGCGGCACCCATGCCCGGCGTGACGCCCAGCAGACGCAGCACGTCGGGATCCTTGCTCTTCAGGAACTCGTCGACGTTCTTGGAGGTGATGCCCTTCTCCTCGGCCTGGATGGTGGCGTAGACCGTCCACTTCACGATGTCGAACCACTGGTCGTCACCGTGGCGCACAGCGGGGGCCAGCGGCTCCTTGGAGATCAGCTCGGGCAGGATGACGTGGTCGTCCGGATTCGGCGCCACCGAGGCGCGCGTGCCGGCGAGGCCGGAGGCGTCGGTGGTGTAAACGTCGCAACGGCCGGCGAAGTAGGCGGCGTTCACCTCGTCGATCGATTCGATGACGACGGGGTTGAAGCTCATGCCGTTGGCGCGGAAGTAGTCGGCGAGGTTCAGTTCCGTCGTGGTGCCGGACTGCACGCACACCGTGGCGCCGTTCAGCTCCTTGGCGCTCTTCACGCCGAGCTTCTTGGGCACCATGAAGCCCTGGCCGTCATAATAGGTGACCGGGGCGAAGTTCAGGCCGACGGAGGTGTCGCGCGTCAGCGTCCACGTCGTGTTGCGCGACAGCAGGTCGACCTCGCCCGACTGGACGGCCGGGAAGCGCTGCTGCGCCGATAGCGGCGTGAACTTGACCTTGGACGGGTCGCCGAACAGCGTCACCGCGACGGCGCGGCAGTAGTCGACGTCGAGGCCGGTCCAGTTGCCGGCGCTGTCCGGGCTGCCGAAGCCGGCAAGGCCCGAGTTCACGCCGCACTGGACGAATCCGCGCGCCTTGATGGCGTCCAGCGTCGCGCCCGCCTGGGCGCCGCCGGCGGCGACAAGGGTCATGGCCGCCGCAGCCGCGGCGAAGAATCCCGCTTTCATTGTGTACTCCACCCTGTTCGTGGCCGTCTTATGATTCGATCTTGTATGCCCATGCGGCACACCATGCGGTATGACCACACGCGCGTGTCACAGAGTGTATCAGCGGCATTTGCTTTGTCGAATCCTCCGTGTTCCGATCCGATGGTTAATCCATTGTGTTCATGGGCTTATGACGCCGTGATTCCGGGTGGCCCCGGCGGCGCCCGCCTGCCAAGATGCTCCGCCCCTCCGCGCCACCAGATGGCCGAAACGACACCGGGATCCCCATGAAGGACCTCACGCACGCCAAGCCGGACACCATCGTCACCCACGCCGGGCGCGATCCGTTCGCCAACTTCGGCATCGTCAATCCGCCCGTCTACCACGCCTCCACCGTCCTGTTCCCGACGCTGGAGGCGCTGGAGGACAGCGACCGCCATCCCTTCGAGGGCGTGCATTACGGCCGCATGGGCACGCCGACCTCCTACGCCTTCGAAGAGGCGGTGGCGGCGCTGGAGGGCGGGTACAAGGCGGTGAACACCGCGTCGGGCCTCGCCGCCATCGCCACGGCGCTGACCGCCTTCACCAAGGCCGGCGACCACGTGCTGGTCACCGACAGCGCCTATGCGCCGACGCGCCGGCTGTGCAACGAGGTGCTGGCCGGCTACGGCGTGGAGACCGAGTACTTCGACCCGCTGATCGGCGCCGACATCGCGCGGCTGATCCGGCCGAACACCTCGGTGGTGTTCCTCGAATCGCCGGGCTCGCTGACCTTCGAGATGCAGGACGTGCCGGCCATGGCCGCCGTCGCCAAGGCGGCCGGCGCCACGGTTCTGATGGACAACACCTGGGCCACGCCGCTCTTCTTCAAGCCGTTCGAGCACGGGGTGGACGTGTCGATCCACGCCGCCACCAAGTACCTGGTCGGCCACGCCGACGCCATGCTGGGCGTGCTGGTGTGCAACGAATCGAGCTGGATTCCGGTCAAGCGCAACGCCGTGCGATTCGGCACCTGCGCCGGGCCGGACGACCTCTACCTGGGCCTGCGCGGCCTGCGCACCCTGTCCGTGCGCTTGAAGCGCCATCAGGAGACGGGCCTGATGCTGGCCGACTGGCTGTCGCGGCAGCCGGAGGTGGCGCGCGTGCTGCACCCGGCCCGGCCCGACCACCCCGGCCACGCCCTGTGGAAGCGCGACTTCACCGGCGCCAGCGGGCTGTTCTCGATCGTGCTGAAGCCGGTGGAGAAGCCGGCGCTGGCCGCCATGCTCGACCACATGGAGCTGTTCGGCATGGGGTACAGCTGGGGCGGGTTCGAGAGCCTGATCCTGCCGACCAACCCGGCCGCCATCCGCACCGCCACGAAATGGAACGAGCCTGGCCGCCTCGTGCGCATCCACGCCGGCCTGGAAGACCCCGACGATTTGATCAAGGACCTGGAGGCCGGGTTCCGGCGCCTCCGCTCCGCCGCCTGAGGACCTGTCCGTATGACCGATTATGCCAAGATCCTGGACGCCATCCGCTTCAACGCCGACGGGCTGGTGCCGGCCATCGCCCAGCAGGGGGGCAGCGGCGAGGTGCTGATGATGGCGTGGATGAACCGGGACGCCGTCGTGGAGACGTTGAGCACCGGGCGCGTGTGCTACTGGTCGCGGTCGCGCGGCGGCCTGTGGCGCAAGGGCGAGACGTCCGGCCAGGTGCAGCGCCTGAAGGAGTTCCGCATCGACTGCGACGGCGACACGCTGCTGCTGGTCGTCGACCAGGACGGTGTCGCCTGCCACACCGGCCGGCGGAGCTGCTTCTACCGTGCGGCGCGCAACGGCGAGCTGGTGACGGTTTTGGACGTGTTGCGCAGCCCCGAATCGCTCTATGGTGGCAAGAATGACACGCAGGCCTAGCCTATGCTGCACCGCCACGGTGAATTGATCTATGTCAACGTAGGCACTCCAACGTTCGGGTTAGAACCTTGGCTGTCTCTAACCCTCCCTGTAATCGCCTATGCCGGGGGTTCCATTCGGAACCTCCGGCTTTTTTTCGTGCGTGGTAGGACCACTTGGTGTGGCACAACGAACGCGGCGGGGCGATTTCAAGCAAGTTTCTTCGTTTTGATGCAGATCAAGGTTGCCATGTATGCCGATCAGCTATATGACACCTCGTCTCTAACCCTCCCTGTATTGACTACACCGGAGCCTCCGAAAAGGGGCTCCGGTTTTTTTCGTTTCGGGCTATATCGTCAGCTTTGCCAACAGACGAAATCTTGACCTGGATCAAGGAGCGGAGGGAGCGTTGAGGCGTACAAACAAATCGTCTCTAACCCTCCCTGTTTTTGCGTCTCGGGAGGCTCCGGAAACGGAGCCTCCCAATTTTTTTGCTTTCAGGGTCTCGGGCGGCGGCTGCGCGTCCAGCGGGCGAGCGCGCCAAGCGCCGCAATGGGCACGACGATGATGGCGCCGGTCAGGATGTAGGGCAGCGCCCAGCGCACGATGCCCATGAAGAACTCTACCACGTCCCCCAGGGTCGACCACGTGTCGGTCAGGATGCGGGCCGGGTTGATGTCGAACGCGGACAGCGCGAATCCGACCAGAAAACTCGCGATTACGATCTTGACGATCCAATCCAATGGACCACCTCCCTTGGAATTCCGGGGCACGGCGGCGTGTTCACGGTAGAACGGCCGGTGCCGACGGCGGTTCCGCTCGAGCTTACCGGCCTCGGCGGTGACCTGCCAACGGCAGCCGTGCACCGGCGGACCCACACGCGAAGGAGTGGGACATGGGAGAGCGACACGACTTATGGGCGGTGGCTGGGCTGCTGCTCGGCCGCTATGGACCGCAGGCGGGCGCCAAGGCCGAAGCCAATGCCGCCAAGGCCGAACGCGATGGCGACGACGAGGCGCACGCCATCTGGGCGGACACCGTGCACGCGCTCGACGAACAGGACGGTGTTGGCCGGGCGTAGAGGGTGGCAAGCCCGCGCGGTTACCCCCAGAATCTGTGGATAACTCTGTGGACCCGGACGCAACGAAGCCACGCCGCACAGCCGCATTTGCGCCTGCCCAAAAATTGGGCTGCGCGGATTTTCCATAGTTTCCGCCGCTTTCGGCGTATTCGATGCGCGCCCGTATAGGTCAAGCGGCGATTTTGCCGCATATCCAGGCGGAATGCCGCGCCGTGGATAACTCCGTTCGCGCACGCGCAAAAGGGCGCCGCCCCTGACCGGGAGTGGCGCGCCCTGCTGGATTCGAACCAGCGACCTACCGCTTAGAAGGCGGTTGCTCTATCCACCTGAGCTAAGGGCGCCCTGCCCGCGGGAACGGGAGCGCACCGGCCTTGTATGGTTGCGCGTCAGAAGCGCGGCCGGTCCATCCGGAAATTGTCGGCGTAGTTGCGCGGACGCACGCGGCGCACCGGGGCGTCCTGCACGGTGTATTCCCATCCCTTGCGCTCGGCGAAGGCGATGGCGTCCTCCTTCGAATCGAAGCGCAGCTTCACCTGGTTGAGCGTGTCGCCCGAGCTGATCCAGCCCATCAGCGGCTCCGGCCGGCGGGGCGTCTCAAGCTCGTACTCCAGCTGCCACGACTGCGTCTTGGCACGCCCGGACTGCATGGCCGTCTTGCTCGGCTGATAGATCCGGACCTTCATGGCGCTGCTGCTCCTTCTTCCTACGCTTCGTGTACGGTGGTCGGGGCGCCCGGATTCGAACCGGGGGCCTCCAGTACCCAAAACTGGCGCGCTGACCAGACTGCGCTACGCCCCGTCGCCGTGCTGTCAGATACACGAACCACGACGCCACGGCAAGGTGAAGCGGTGCCTTTCGGCCGGGTCACCTCCTTTGCCGCACCCGCGCTTGACGCGGTGGGGCCCGACCGATAGACGGGCCGCATGTCCCAGTCGTCGCCCCTCCCCGACAACGCGGTTGCCGCGGTGGTCGTCACCCACCATCCGGACGCGACGGTGGCGCGCGCGCTGGCGGCGGCGCTGGAGCAGGCGCACTGGCTGGTCGTGGTCGACAACGCCTCCGCCGCCGAGCGGCTGACGCCGGTGGAGGACGCCGTGCGGACGGCGGGAACGCGCGCCGAGTTGCTGCGCAACGCCGGGAACCTGGGCATCGCCGCCGCACAGAACCAGGGCATCGCCCGCGCCCGTGCGCTGGGCGCCCGCCACGTGCTGCTGCTGGACCAGGACAGCGTGGCGCAGCCGGGCATGGTCGCCGCCCTCCTTCCTGCCCTGGATTCGGGGGATCGGGTCGGCATGGCCGTGCCGGTCACCGCCGACGACGGGCAGCGCAAGCCGACTCGTTTCCTGGTCTCCGCCGATGGCCGCCGCGCGGCGGCGCAGGCGCCGGAGCCGGAGCGGCCGGTGCTGCACCACCTGCTGTACGCCATCGCGTCGGGCAGCCTGATCCCCATGGCCGTGCTGGACGAGGTCGGGCCGATGCGGGAGGATTTCTTCATCGACTTCGTCGACGTCGAGTTCGGCCTGCGCCTGCGCCGCGCCGGCTGGGACATCGTCGCCGCGCGTGACGCCCGCCTGCGGCACCGGCTGGGCGCTTACGAGGAGCGCCGGCTGTTCGGCCGGACCGTGCCGGTGACGCACCACAGCGCCAAGCGCCGTTACACGCAATACCGCAACCGCGTGCGCACGCTGCGCCTGTACGGCCGCGTCCTGCCCGCCTTCCTGCGGGCCGAGTTGCCGGCGATCGCCGTGGACCTGCTGCGCCTCGTGCTGTTCGAGCGCGGCCGGCCGGCCAAGATCGCGGCCACCGTGCGCGGCGCGCTCGCCGGGCTGTTCGGCCGCTGATCAGGCGGGGTGATCAGGTGGGGTGATCAGGACGGGTCGCCGCGGAAGCTCCATTGCACGGCGCCGCCGACGGGCGCCCGCACGGCGCGCAGGATGAAGCCGTGCGTCAGGAGGTGGCGCGCCCGGCCCAGCGTCAGCCGGTCGGCCAGCCGCGTCCGCCGACCCGGCTCCAGGCCAAGCAGAACGCCACGGTCCACCATCAGCCCGCCAGCCTGCAGCAGGTCCACGGCGGTGTTGCGCACGAAGAAGCGCAGGTGCGTGCGATCCAGGATTCCCCAGTCGGCGTAGCGCCAGCGGTTCCCCAGCGCGAGTCCGAGCGACACCGAGAAGTGCGCCACGTTGGGCAGCGAGGCGATCAGCGCGCCGTCCGGTGCCAACAGCCGCGTCAGCCGCCGCACGGCGTCCCACGGGTCGGGCAGATGCTCCAGCACGTCCAGCGCCATGACGAGGTCGAGCGAGCCGGGCGCGATCGTGACGCCGCCCGTCCCCTGCCCCGACTCCAGGTCCATGCGGGTGAGGTCACCAACCACCAGCCGGTCGACGCGGTCGCGCGCGGCGTCGGCCGCCGCCGGCTCGATCTCCACGCCGATGGTCTCCTCTGCACCGCGCTCCGCCTTCAGCCACGCCAGGGTGGCGCCGGTGCCGCAGCCGATCTCCAGCACGCGCCGCGTGCGCGCCGGCAGCAGCGGCGCCACGTCGCGGCGCACCTGGTCGTGGTAGGCGGTGCTGCCGAAGCCGCCCAAGACATCGCCCGCGTCGCCGTCCATGCTCATCTCCACATCATCGTCAGGACGGCGACGTACGCAACCGCGGCTACTCCGCACAGGACCGCCAACGTGCGCACCGCTTCCGCCCGGCCGGTCAGGCGGCCGGCCATCACCAGGATCACCGCCAGATCGCCGCCGGTGCGCAGCGTCCAGGCCACCGCCGCCCCCAGGATGCCGTATTCCCCGGCCAGCAGGTACAAAGCACCCAAGTACAGCGGCATCTCGACCGCGTGCAGCTTCGCCGTCAGGTCGGCGCGGCCCATCCCCTGGATGACGGCGAAGGGCACGTAGGCGACGGCGTTGAAGAACACCCCCAGCACCAGAACCGACAACACCGGCGCCGCCTGATCCGCGAAGGCGGATCCCAGCCACAGCGACAGCCCCCAATGCCCGGCCAGCGGCACCGCCAGCAGCACCGGCAGGAACACGCCGGCCACCGCAGTGCCGCCACGCTCGACGAAGGAGGCCAGACGCTCCGGCCGGCCGCGGTCGGCGGCGGCGGTGGGGAACAGGGCGCCGGCCAGGGCCGCCGGCACGAACAGCAGGCGGCTGACCAGCTCGAACGGCGTCGTGTAGTACGCCACCGCCGCCAGCGGCACCAGGGAGGCGAGCACGAAGCGGTCGGCGTAGATCATCACCGGGCCGACCACGTTGCTGACCGTCATCCAGCCGCCGGTGACCAGCACGCGGCGCAGCGATTCGCCGCGCCGGCCGATTCCGGCGAACAGCCCCGGCGTCACCCGCGCCGCCAGCGTCATGTAGGCGGCCATCCCGGCGGCGCGGCCCAGCGCGATGGCGGCGATCACGGCGATCAGGCTGTCGGTGAAGGGCAGGACGAACAGCGGGCTGAGGTAGTTCAGCACCCCCACCGGCACCTTCACGGCGTTGGACAGGTCGAAGCGGTGCAGCCCTTCCAGGATGCCGCGGAAGCCGCCGGTAAGCAGCGCGGCGGGCACGATCAGCGCGACGAGGCGCAGCGCCGTGGCGATCTCCTCCCCCCCGACGCCGTCGGCGTGCACGACGTTGTGCGCCAGCCAGCCGGACGCCAGCCACACCGCCACCCCGGCCGACGCGCCCAGCGCGCCCATCAGCAGCAGCGGCGGCCACACCTCGGCCGGGAGATCGGCGTCGCGGCCCTGCCCCGTCAGTTCGGCGATGCGCTGCGTCAGCGCCCGGCCCATGCCGAAGTCCAGCAGCGTCAGGTAGCCCAGCAGCGCCCAGGTGAGCGTCAGCGCGCCGAAACGCTCCAGCCCGATGTGCTGGATCAGCAGCGGAATGGACAGCACCGCCGCGGCCAGCGGCATGCCCTCACCCAGCAGGTTCCAGCCGGTGTTGCGCAGCAGGCGCGAGCGAAGGGCGGCGGCGATCAAGGACGGAGGCTTCCACAGGTCAGGGCGGCGCGCATACTGCCACCGGCGGCGGCGTTACGCCACGCCGCGCAGCAGGCCGGCCAAGCGGGGCGCCAGCGCGTCCACCGCATAATGCTCCTCGATCACCGCGCGGCCCCGCCGGCCCATGGCGGCGGCGCGGCCGGGATCGGCCAGCAGCGACGAGAGCGCCTCCACCCACGCCTCCGTCGAATCGGCGGCGAAGCCGACGTCGCCGTGGGCCAGGATGTCGGCGTTCATACCGACCGGCGACACCACGGCGGGACGGCCGGCGCACAGGTACTGGAGCATCTTGAAGCCGCACTTGCCGCGCTCCCACAGGCTGTCGGCGAGCGGCATGAGCCCGACGTTGAGGCGGGCGAAGAAGCCGGCCTCGGCCGCCGGCGACCACGGAACAAAGTCGACGCGCTCCGCCGGCAGGCGGTGGAAGGCGGGGGGCAAGTCGGCGCACACCGCCAGCCGCGCGTGCGGGACGCGGTCGAACACCGCGGCCAGCGCGTCCTCGATGCCCTCCAGGTAGCGCAGGTTGCCCGACGTGCCGATCCAGCCGATCACGGCGCTCTCCGCCGGATAGGGGGCGGCCGGCAGCGCCGCCGTGTCCACCGCCGTGGGCAGCACGGCGACGTTGGCGTTCCACGCCCCGTAGACCTCGGCCAGCCAATTGTTGCCGCACACCACGAGGTCGCAGGCGCGCGCCAGCCGCTCGGCCGTGCGGCCCTCGCGGAACAGGTGGATGGCGTCGTCGACGTCCAGCACGCGCGGGCGGCCGGTCCAGCCCTCCAGCGTCACCAGGGTCGACAACAGCTCGCGCTGCAGCAGCGTGACGTCGGCGCGGTGGCTGCAGGCGACCGCCGGCAGGCGCTGCACCAGGGATGCGGCGGCCCAGGCCGGGCGCAGCCAGTGTTCGCGCGGCGGGTAGGCGCCGAGCGGTGCCGGGCGTTCGTCGACGCTCACGCCCAGCCCGGCCAGGGCGGGAATGTACTGGCGCACGCGGAAGCGCGCGGCGGGCACGGTGGCGCCGCCGGTGAAGGCCATGACGCGCAGGGGTTCGGTCGCCGTCATTCGTGCCTCAGCGCCTCGATGGGGTTGAGTTGCGAGGCGCGCCGCGCCGGGTAGAGGCCGAAGAAGACGCCGACCATCCCGCTGACGCTGACCGACAGGACGACGGCGTCCAGGCTGATCAGCACCGGCCAGCCGGCGGCGCGCGCCACCATCAGCGCCACCCCGGCGCCCAGCACCACGCCCACCCCGGCGCCGATGACGGACAGAGTCGTCGATTCGATGAGGAACTGCATGAGGATGTCGCGCCGCTTCGCCCCCACCGCCAGCCGCAGCCCGATCTCCCGCGTCCGTTCGGTGACGGAGACCAGCATGATGTTCATGATGCCGATGCCGCCCACCAGCAGCGACACCGCCGCCACCGCCGCCAGAAGGAACGACAGCGCACGGGACGAGGCGTCGCGCGTCGCCGCCACCTCGCTCAGGTCGCGCATCCAGAAATCGTCGTCCTGCCCCTCCACCAGGCGGTGGCGCTGGCGCAGCAGGTCCTTGATCTGGCGCTGCGCCTCGGGCACGTCGTAGCCTTCGCGCACCTTCACCGCCATGGCGTGGATGAAGCGCGGGTTGGCCTTGGCCATGCCGGGGATGTTGCGCTTGGCGGTGCTGAGCGGCACGAAGACCACGTCGTCCATGTCCTGGCCGCTGCTGTTCTGGCCCTTGGCCGCCAGCACGCCGATCACGGTGACGGGCGTGGACAGCAGCCGCACCGTCTGCCCCACCGGGTCGCCGCCGCCGAACAGCTTCTCCACCACCGTGTGACCCAGCAGGATGACCTTGTTGTTCTGCGCCACGTCCTGGTCGGAGAGGCTGCGCCCTGCCGCCACGGTCCAGGTGCGGGCGTCCAGATAGTCGGGCGTCACGCCGAACAGCGTCGTGTTCCAGTTCTGGTTGCCGGCCACCACCTGCAGGCCCCAGCGTACGTAGGGGGCGGCGATCTCGGCCTCCGGGATCTCGGCGGTGATGGCGATGGCGTCGTCCTCGGTCAGCGAGGCGGCGGTGCCGGCGCCCAGCCGCAGGCCGCCGCGCGCCACGCTGCCCTGCCCGACCAGCAGCAGGTTGGTGCCCAGGCTGGAAATCTGCTGGAGTACCTGGTTGCGCGCGCCCGACCCGACGGCGACCATGGCGATCACCGCCGCCACGCCGATGACGATGCCCAGCATGGTGAGCGACGTGCGCAGCAGGTTGGCGCGCAGCGCGTCCAGCGCGGTGCGGATGGCGTCCACCGCGTTCATGGAACAGCCTCCTGCGGCGCCTGCACCCGGTCCTCCACCACCCGCCCGTCGAGGAAGGAGAGCACGCGGCCGGCGTAGCGCGCCACATCCGGCTCGTGTGTCACCAGCACGATGGTGATGCCGGCGCGGTTGAGCTGCTGGAACAGCGCCATGATCTCCCGCGTGGTGCGGGTGTCCAGCGCGCCCGTCGGCTCGTCGGCCAGCAGCAGCGGCGGTCGGTTGACCAGCGCGCGGGCGATGGCCACGCGCTGCTGCTGGCCGCCGGACAGCTGGGTCGGCCGGTGGTGCGCGCGTTCGGCCAGGCCGACAGCGGCCAGCGCCTCCGTGGCGCGCTCGGCGCGGGCGGCGCGGTCCAGCCCGGCGTAGACCATCGGCAGCTCGACGTTCGCCAGCGCCGTGGCGCGCGGCAGCAGGTTGAAGGACTGGAAGACGAAGCCGATCTTGCCGTTGCGCACCTCGGCCAGGGCGTCGGGGTCGAGGCCGCTGACCTCCTCCCCGTCCAGCCAGTAGCGTCCGGCGTCCGGCCGGTCCAGGCAGCCCAGCACGTTCATGAAGGTCGACTTGCCCGACCCCGACGGCCCCATGACGGCGACGAAGCTGCCGCGCTCCACGACGACGCCGACGTCGGCCAGCGCAGGCACCCGGTGCGGCCCCATGACGTAGGTCCGGCACAGCCCTTCTGTGCGGATGAGCGGCGCCTCAGAAGGCAAGGCGCGGTCCCCGGTTCGCGGCGGCCTGGGAGTTCATGCCGACGATCACCTCCTGCCCCGGCGTCAGCCCGCCGCCGACCACCTCGGTGAAGCTGCCGTCGCTGATGCCGGCGCGGACCTGCACCGCCTGCGGCTGGCCGTCGGCGCCGACGACCCACACGGTGCGCGGGGTCACCACCGTCTTCGTGGTGCCGCCGTTCTTCAGCGCATCGAAGCGCGCGCGCTGGTCGGCGTCGAGCACGGCGGCGATCCCCTCCTCGACCGAGCGGCGGATCTCCCGCGCCTCGGCGCGCCGCCGCTCGGCGTCGCCGTCGCGGGAGCCGAGTGCGGTGAAGCGCTCGCGCGCCTGCGCCAGGATGCGGTCGATCTGGGTGCGCTGCTTGTCGTCGAGCGTCAGTTCGCCGTCGAGCCGGCGGACCATCGCCTCCACCGACGCGGCCCCCCGCCCGGCGCCGGTGGCCGGCGCCACGGCGACCGGTGCCGCGGCCGTGTCGGCCGGTGCCGCCGTGCCCATCGGGCGGAAGCGCAGGGCGGCGTTCGGCACCTTCACGGCGTTCGCCCGCTCATCCACCGCGACGCGCAGGTTGGTGGTCATGCCGGGCAGCAGGCGCAGCTCGGCGTTCTCGACCGTGATGGCCACGATGTAGGTGACGACGTTCTGCTGCGTCTCCGGCGCCAGCCGCACCTCGGCCACCGTGCCGTGGAACGTCTCGCCGGGGTAGGCGCCGACGGTGAAGCTGGCCGACAGGCCTTCGCGCACGCGGCCGATGTCGGCCTCGTCGATGTTGGCCAGCACCCGCATCTGCCGCAGGTCCTGGGCGATGTTGAACAGCTTGGGCGCCTGAAGGCTGGCGGCCACGGTCTGGCCGACGTTCACCTGCCGGTCCACCACCACCCCGTCGATGGGCGAGCGGATGACCGAGCGGTCGATGTCGACCTGCACCAGCTGCATGGCGGCGGTCCGCTGCAGCACGTTGGCGCGCGCCACCTCCACCTGCGCCAGGGCGATGCGGGCGGACGCCTCGGCCGACGCCACGGCGGCCTCCGCCTGCTGGCGCTGCGCCTGGGCGGAGGTCATCTGCGCGCGGGCGGTGCGGAAGGCGGTCTGCGCCTTTTCCAGGTCGGCGGCGGCGACGACGCCGCGGCCGCGCAGGTCCTCCCGCCGGCCCAGATCGCGCTCGGCCTCCTGCATCGCCAGTTCGGCGCGCAGCACGGCGGCCACCGTGTTGGCGACGTTGGCGCGCGCGCTGGCGACGTCGGCCTGCGACTTCTCCAGCTGCGCCTGCTGCACGTTGAACGTCGCCTGCGCCGCCTCGAGGTCGGCCTGGGCCGACGCGAGGCGGGCCTTCAGCTGTGTGTCGTCGAGGTTGGCGAGCACCTGCCCGACCTTGACCGCGCTGTTGAAGTCCGCGTGCACCTGGGCGATCTGGCCGGAGAGCTGGGAGCTGACCTCCACCGTCACCACGGCGTTCAGCGTCCCGGTCGCGGTGATGGCGCTGATCAGCGGCCCCTGCTCGACCTTGGCGGTGCGGTAGCTGGGTGCCGCCTCCGCCCGGTCCAGGTACAGGTAGCCGGCGACCGCCGCCACGGCCAGAAGCACCAGCACCAGCAAGGTCGCAAGACGCCGAATCATCCGATGGCTCCAGGGGGCTCCGGGGCGAATCCCCTGATCGTAAACGTCGCAAATGCGGCAACGGTGCGGCAAAGGCGCTGGGGGGCGCCTGCGGCGCTATTTGGCGGTGCCGAGAGTGGAGTGCGCCACCCGGTCGCCGGGGCGTATGCCCAGGCGCTTGCTCATGCCGCCGTTGATCTCCAGGATGCCCTTCACCGGCCCGGCCGAGCGGATCCCCTCCAGCGAGTGCGGCACGGCGTTCTCGTGGATGTTGACGATGCGGCCGTCGGCGCCGATGAAGATCATGTCCAGCGGGATCAGCGTGTTCTTCATCCAGAAGGTCGCCGGCTGGGGCCGGTCGTAGAGGAACAGCATGCCGGCGTCCGGCTTAATCGTCTCGCGGAACATCAGGCCCTGCGCCTGCTGCGCCGGGGTGTAGGCCAGTTCCACGTCGAAGCGGAAGCGCCCGCCGCCCGCCGTCTCGACGGTGAGCGACGAGCGCTCGAAGGTCTCCAGCGCCGTGGCGGCGCCCGCCGCCAGCAGCAGGCCCAGGCACAGCAGCGCGCCTTGCAGAATCCGTCCGATCATCGGGATTGCGGTCTCTCGAAACAGGGTCGGCATCGCCGGAAACCATGCCGCCCGGACGGCGCGCTGTCCAGGGCGCAAACGCCGGCAATCAGGACGAGGCCGCCGCCGCCGCGGCCGGCGGCCGGGAGGAGGGGTACAACTCGTCCCGAACCGGTCCCACAGACTTGATGGAATAGCCCGGACGGGCGTTGAAGCGGCGCTGCGCGCGCTCCGCCGCGTCGCGGTCGCTTTCCGCCCACACCAGATAGTCGCGCCCCGCCGCCCATTCGGCGGCCAGCGGGTGGTTGGCGTCGACCTCGCGGATCTGCGTGTTGACGACGGTGACCAGCCATTCCTTGTCGCCGCTGTTGCGGCGGTCGGAGAGGATGAGGAGGCGCGGGCGGCGCTGCGCCTGCGCCTCGGCCAGCTTCACCTGCACCTCGGACTGCTTGCGGCGGGAGTCGATCAGCGCGTTGGTGATCTCGTCGATCTCCTTGGCCAGCTTTTCTTCCTCGCGCTGCAGCTTGGCCATCGTCGCCTCGATCTTGCCGATCGATTCCTTGGCGCCGCGCACCCGCGTGCGGGAGGCGGCGACCGTCGCCTCGACCGACAGCAGCACGTTGCCCAGCCATGCGGCCAGCGCGATGATGACGAGGATGATCAGGAAGTTGATCATCCGGCCGCCGCCTTCTTGCGGGCCGGCGGCGGCGCGCCGGCCGCTGCGGCCTTGGCCTTGGCGTCGGCCTGCGCCTTCTCGGCGGCGACCGCCTGCTTCTGGAAGCTCTTCTGGAAGCCCAGCTTGAAGGGGAAGGCCGTCTCGACCAGCTGCTTGGCCTCCTCGTAGCTGCCGGCCCACACCTCGGCCACGTTGGTGTAGCGCCAGATGGGGTTGACCGCCGCCCGGTCGCCGCTGAGGCGCGCCTGGGCCGATGCCTTCTCCTGCTGGATGTTGACCAGGAACGGCGTGGTGCCGGCGGACGGCTCCCCCACTTCGTGCACGAACAGCGGTGGCTGGTCGGCCAGATCCGTGATGGTCTTCTCCATTTTGCGGATGTCGCTGTCGACGCGGTGCTTTTCGGAGGAGACCTGGTTGCGCCGCGCCACCAGCGCGTTCACGCGGTCCTGCAGGTCATGCGCCTCGGAATGCAGGACGTAGATGCGGTTTTCCAGCTGGTCGAGGCCGGCGCTGCGTTCCATGAAACCGGGGAGGAAATCCTTCATGATCGCGGCGAGCGGCAACGCCGCCAGCATGATCGCGCCGATGGCGATGAGCAGCAGGGTCGTATTCGACATGCGCTCCCGTGCCTTTCCCCCAATCGCACCCGCGGCCGCCCTCAATGCCCCCCGGCCCGCGCGCACCATCGTTGAGAATCACTCATTCCACATGCAACGTCAACGATTTGTCGGGGCTTTTGCCTGGCCTTTCGGCGAGTATTGTCGCGTGATCAACCGCCGTTGGTCGTCGTCGGGGAATACTTCGGCATCAGCACGAAAGGAAATGGGTCAAGCGCCAGCTCGACGACGCGGCAGACGCCGTCCCGCACCGGCCCCTCGCGCGGCACGTCGGCCAGCGTGGTGAACCAGTGCCGGGGCGGGTTGCGGCCCGCGGCGCGGTTCCAGGTCAGGGCGCGCAGCACCGCCTCGGCCTGCGGCGTCGGTGGTGCTGCCGGGTCGATGCCGTTCAGCACGGCCCAGATGCCGGCCCAGGCCCGCCCGACGGACCACGGGTTGTAGCCGCCGCCTCCCACCACCATTGTTTGCGGCGCCAGCGGGGCAAGCGCCGCGACCGCATCCCACAGGGCGCGGTTGGACAGCTCCAGCCTGCTCAGCGGATCCTCGGCCAGCGCGTCGGCGCCGGTCTGCAGCACCAGCACCTCCGGCGCGAAATCGCGGGTCAGCGGCACCAGCGCGTGTTCGACCACATAGGCCAGTTCGCTGTCGTTGAACCCTGGCGGCACCGGCAGGTTGCGCACCATCCGGCCGGCGCGTTCCTCCGCCTTGCCGGTGAAGGGCCAGCGGCCATCCTCGTGCACGGAGATGGTGAGCACACGGTCGTCGTCGGCGAAGGCCTCCTCCACCCCGTCGCCGTGGTGAGCGTCGAGGTCGATGTAGCACACCCGCCCGAACCCCGCGTCCAACAGCTCCAGGATCGCCAGGACCGGCGCGTTGAAGTAGCAGAAGCCGCTGGCCCGTGCCGGCCGGGCGTGATGCGTGCCGGCGGCCGGGCTGTAGACCGTGCGGTGCCCGTCGATGATCAGGCGCGCCGCCAGCACGCCGGCTCCCGCGCCCGTGGCCGGGCGGCGGTACATCTCCGGAAAGATCGGGTTCTCCAGCCGGCCCAGGTTGTGGCGCGCCGCCGTCTCGGGATCGACCCTCTGCTCGGCCTCCGCCCGCGCCAGGGCGGCGATGTAGTCGGGGTCGTGGAAGCGGGCGAGCTGACGCGGCGTGGCCGGCGGGCTGTCGACGTAGACGGAGTCCGGCAGCCAGCCCATGGCCCGGCACAGGTCGATGACGGTCGAGACCCGCGGCACCGACAGCGGGTGCTTTGGCCCATAGCTGGACCCGCGGTAGACGTCGCTGCCGATGAACAGGGGGCGTGCGGAATCGCACGGGGGAATGGACGGGGGCATGGGTGGAAGAGGTGGCGCACGGTAGCGTTCCCGTCAATGTCCGCCCCTTGCCGAACGGCGTTCCAGTCCCTTCTTCTTGGAAATGGCGACACGACCGCTGGCCGTCCTGCTGCTTGTCCTCGCACTCGGCCTCGCCGGCCGGGCCTGGGGGGCGGGCATGCCCGTGGACCTGGAACTCGTGCTCGCCGTCGACGTCTCCGGCAGCGTCGACGAGGAGGAAGGGCAGCTCCAGCGCCTGGGCTACGTCGAGGCGTTCCAGAACCCCAAGATCGCCAGCGCCATCCGCTCGGGCCCGTACGGGCGCATCGCCGTCACCTACGTGGAATGGGCGGGCGAGCACTACCAGCGCACAGTGGTGGACTGGATGGTGCTGGACGGCGCCGGGGCACCGAAGGCCTTCGCCGACACGCTGGCGATGAAGCCCATCGGGCGGGAACGCTGGACCTCCATCAGCGCCGCCATCGAGTACTGCGTCCCGCGCTTCGACGACAACGGCTTCGACGGCACGCGCAAGGTGATCGACATCTCCGGCGACGGGCCGAACAACAATGGCCCGCCCATCGAATGGTCGCGTGACGCGGCACTGGCGCATGGCATCACCATCAACGGCCTGCCCATCGTCAACGACCGTCCCAACCCCTGGGGCGGCGAGGCGCCGCGCGATCTGGATTCCTACTACCGCAACCGCGTGATCGGCGGGCCCGGCGCCTTCATCGTCGTGGCGCAGGACTTCGGCGCCTTCGCCGAGGCGATCCTGAACAAGCTGCTGCTCGAGATCGCCGGCAAGCCGGACGAGACGACCCGCCACGCGTTCGCGGCTTGCCCCGGCTGCGGCGACTTGCCATAGTTCGGCATCTTCACTGGGGGGAGCCGGTCGGCGGCTGAGAGGTCCCACACGCGGGACGACCCCTGGAACCTGATCCGGCTCGTACCGGCGTAGGGACCAGTGAGCATGCATGACATCGTCCGGCCGGGCGCCGTCCCGGCCCCGCTTTCCGTTTCCATCGGTGCCGCGCGGCTGACCTACGACGGCGTCCCCCTGTTCGCCGACGTGAACCTGCGCCTGGAGCCGGCCGCCATCACCTGCCTGCTCGGCCCCAGTGGCGTCGGCAAGACCACCCTGCTGCGCATGATCGCCGGCCTTGCGGAGCCCGAGCCGCCGACCACCGTCGCGGCCGGCGACGGGCTGCCGCTGCAGGGGCGCATCGCCTACATGGCGCAGCAGGACCTGCTGCTGCCCTGGCTGGACGCGCTGGACAACGTGCTGCTGGGCGCCCGCCTGCGCGGCGAGCGCCGCTCGGCTGCGCTGGTCGCCCGCGCCCTCGACCTGCTGGCCCGCGTCGGGCTGGAGGGGCGCGAGCACGACCGCCCGGCCGCGCTGTCCGGCGGCCAGCGCCAGCGCGTGGCGCTGGCCCGCACGCTGATGGAGGACCGGCCGCTGGTCCTGATGGACGAGCCCTTCTCGGCGCTCGACGCCATCACGCGGCTGCGCCTGCAGGAGCTGGCGGCGGAGTTGCTGGCCGGCCGAACGGCGCTGCTGGTCACCCACGACCCGCTGGAGGCGCTGCGCCTCGGCCACCGCGTGCACGTGATGACCGGCAGCCCGGCCACCATCGGCCCCGCCCTGGAACCGCCCGGCCCGCCGCCGCGCGCCGTCGACGACCCGGCCGTCCTGGCGATGCAGGCGGAACTGCTGCGGAGGCTGGCGTCGTGAACCGCCTGCTGCGCGCCCTGGTCACGCTCGCCGTGCTGCTCGCCGCGTGGCAGGCGCTGGTCTGGGCCACCGACGTGCCGCGCTACATCCTGCCGGGGCCGCTGCTGGTGGCGGGCGCCCTGCAGCGCCATGCGCCGCTGCTGCTCCAGCACGGGCTGACGACGCTGGGGGAAATACTGATCGGCCTCGTGCTCGGCGTGGCGCTGGGCACCGGCAGCGCGCTGGTGCTGGCCAGCGTGCGCACGGCGCGGCGCTGGCTGATGCCGCTGCTGGTGGTCAGTCAGGCGATCCCGGTGTTCGCGCTGGCGCCGCTGCTGGTGCTGTGGCTGGGCTACGGCATGGCATCGAAGGTCGCGATGGCGACGCTGGTCATCTATTTCCCGGTCACCACCGCGCTGTTCGACGGGCTGCGGCGGACGGAGCCGGGCTGGATCGACCTCGCCCGCACCATGGGGGCGTCCAGGGCATCGGCGCTGTGGCACCTGCGCCTGCCGGCGGCGTTGCCGGCGCTGGCGTCCGGCGTGCGCGTCGCCACCGCGGTGGCGCCCATCGGCGCCGTGATCGGCGAGTGGGTGGGATCCTCCGCCGGGCTCGGCTACCTGATGCTGCACGCCAACGCCCGCATGCAGGTGGACCTGCTGTTCGCCGCGCTGTTCGTGCTCGGCGCCTTCGCCGTCACGCTCTACGCCGCCGTCGACACCCTGTTGCGCCGGGCCCTGCCCTGGCAGCCGGACAACCATGCCTTCGAAGAAAGGGACTGAACCGATGAAGCGCATCCTCGCCGCCGGCACGCTCGCCGCCGGCCTCCTGACCGCTGGTCTTTTGACCCCTTGGCCTGCCCTGGCGCAGGACAAGCTGACCGTCCTGCTCGACTGGTTCGTCAACCCCGACCACGCGCCGCTGGTGGTGGCGAAGGAGAAGGGGTTCTTCAGGGACGCCGGCCTGGACGTGGAACTGGTCGCCCCGGCCGATCCCAACGACCCGCCCAAGCTGGTGGCCGCCGGCAAGGCGGAGCTGGCCATCTCCTACCAGCCGCAGCTGCAGGTGCAGGTGGGCCAGGGGCTGCCGCTGCGCCGCGTCGGCACGCTGGTGTCCACGCCGCTGAACTCGCTCGTCGTGCTGAAGGACGGCCCGGTGAAGAGCGTGGCCGACCTCAAGGGCCGCAAGGTCGGCTTCTCGGTCGGCGGGTTCGAGGACGCGCTGCTCGGCGCCATGCTGGAGAAGCACGGGCTGAGCCTGAAGGACGTGACGCTGGTCAACGTCAACTTCTCCCTGTCGCCGTCGATCCTGTCCGGCCAGGTGGACGCGGTGATCGGCGCCTTCCGGAACTTCGAGCTGAACCAGATGGCCATCGAAAAGCGCGATGGCCGCGCCTTCTATCCCGAGGAGGAGGGCGTGCCCGCCTATGACGAGCTGATCGTCGTGGCGCACGCCGACAAGGCCGCCGACCCGCGCCTGCCGCGCTTCCTGGCCGCGGTGGAGCGCGCCGTCCTCTACATCCTCAACCACCCGGAAGAGGCGCACGCCGCCTTCATCAAGGACCGGCCGGAGCTGAACGACGAACTGAACCGCCGCGCCTGGGCCGACACGCTGCCGCGATTCTCGCACAGCCCGGCGGCGTTGGACGGCCCGCGCTACGCCCGCTTCGCCGAGTTCCTGAAGGCCCGCGGCCTGATCGACAAGGCGTTGCCGGTGGACAGCTATGCCGTCACGCTGAAATAGCCGACGGGCGTTGCCATTCGGCTCCGGCGGGCGTTACCTAGTGCGGAAGGCCCGCCGGGGCCGGCAACAGCGCGAGCGGATCCATGCCGATCAAGACCATCCTGCTCCACATGTCCAACGACGACCGCCACGCCCAGCGGATCGAGGTCGCCGTGTCGCTGGCGCAGCGTTTCGGCGCCTATGTGGAGGTGCTGTACATCGCCACACCGGTGTCGATGCCGGCCGCCGCCACCGGGCGCGCCGCGTCCTACGGCTACATCGCCGAATCGACCGCCATCGCGCACGAGAAGGCCGGCGAGATCGAGCACGAGGTGCGGCAGGCGCTCAAGGACTGCTCCTACTCCTTCTCGGTGGTCGAAGGCGACCACGTCGAACTGCTGGCCGAGCGCGCCGCCTACGCCGACCTCGCCGTCATCACCCAGTCGCACGGGGCGCACCTGGAGGACCGCGTGCTGCTGCACGTGCCCGACCGCCTGCCGCTGGAAGCGCCCTGCCCGGCCCTGGTGCTGCCCTACGACGGCGCCCCGCCGGGCTTCGGGCGGCACATCGTGCTGGCCTGGAAGAACACGCGCGAGGCCGGGCGCGCCGTGCGCGACGCCATGCCCTTCCTGATGGCGGCCGAGAAGGTGACGGTGCTGACCATCGATCCACCCGGCCACAATGGCGACAGCGGCCGCGACATCATGGTGTTCCTGGAGCGCCACGGCGTGCGCACCCAGCACCAGGCGAACATCCACCAGGGCGGCGACATCGGCGAGGTGATCCTGACCTGCGTGCGCGACCTGTCGGCCGACATGCTGGTGATGGGCGCCTATGGCCATTCCCGCCTGCGCGAGATGGTGCTGGGCGGCGCCACGCGCACGGTGCTCCAGCACACCCACGTGCCGGCGCTGATGTCGCATTGAGACGTCACCGTTGGCAGAGAAGGAGGCGGCTCATGGCGCTGACGTCACCGTACGACATCCTCCATGCCTATTCCCAGGGTCGGATTTCGTCCGGCGAGGCTATCTGCCGCCTCCACCTGGATGGCTTTCGGGATCTGGTGATCGCCATGGCGGACGCCGGGCACCCGCTTCCGCGCCCGCCCAGAGCGGAAGTGGAGCGCCAAGTTCAGGCAGCCCTGCCGCTCCTGCGGCAGGCCCTGAAACCCGCAGAGAGCGACCGTGCTTGACCTTGTCATTCCGGACTCCGGCCCACTCATCACCTTCGGGCTGCTGGACCGCCTGGACCTGCTGGACCGCTTCAACTGCGCCATCGTGGTCACCGACATGGTCGCGGCGGAGGTGTTGCGCGGGCCGGACACCGCGATCGACAAGCCGGTTTTCCAGAGGTGGTTCGCCGCGCGCGGAAACCGCGTGCAGACGGTTGAAACCACCTATGGCGCCATGTGGAACGCCCTGGCGCCGGAGGATCGCAAGCGCATCAAACGCCTGCATCCCGACGCGGGCGAACTGGCCATCCGGGAATTCACCGACAAACTGAAACACACCATCCCGCCGCAGGATCAGGTGCTCGTCCTCTTCGAGGAGGATGCGGTGAAGACCATGACGTTCGGACCGCATGTCCACCTGATCCACACCTTCGCGTTCATGGTCTCGCTCGAGAATCTCGGTGTGATCCCATCGGCGGAGGATCTCTACAGCGAGGTGCTCGCCAAGGGCCGCAATCTGGCGCGTGATACGTTTGAAAGGCGCGTCGTCGCCCCGGACGGCGCCGTCGCCGATAGGCAGACCGATTACGAGGCCGGCACCGACGACGCCGGCCGATAGCCCCCGGCCAAGTATCGCCCCTACCGGAAGAACACCACCGTCACCAGGGCGAACAGCGGCACCAGGATGCCGCAGGACCACAGCATGTAGCCGAAGAAGCTGGGCATCTTCACGCCGCGCTCCTCGGCGATGGCCTTGACCATGAAGTTGGGCGCGTTGCCGATGTAGGTGTTGGCGCCCATGAACACGGCACCCGCCGAGATGGCCGCCAGCGTCAGCGCCAGATCGGTCATCAGGTGCCCGGCGTCGCCGCCGGCGGTGTTGAAGAAGATCAGGTAGGTCGGCGCGTTGTCGAGGAAGCTGGACAGCGCGCCCGTCGCCCAGAAGTACGCCGCCGGCACCGGCTGGCCGCCCTGGTTGACGCTGGCGACGATGGGAGCCAGCGCACCCTCCGTCCCCGCCTTCAGGATGGCGATGGCCGGGATGATCGTCAGGAAGATGGCGGCGAACAGCTTCGCCACCTCGACCATCGGCCCCCAGGTGAAGCCGTTCAGGCGCCGGCTCTGCTCGCTGGTCAGCCTCAGCGACAGCACGGTGATGAGGATCAGCAGCAGCTGGCTGACCACGCTCTCCAGCGGCACGTGCACCGTCCACACGGTCAGCTCGATCCCCGGCTTCCACACGCCGCTGAGCAGCACCGCGCCGACGATGGCCACCAGCAGCACGAGGTTGGCCTTGCCTTCCAGGCCGATGGGCTCCGCCACACCGTCGAGCTTCGGCACCGATTCCGGCTCGCGCCGGAACAGCGTCACGTCCATCACGAAATAGACCACCAGCAGGATCACCGCGCAGAAGACCATGGGGGCCAGTAGGTGGACGGTCGGCCAGAAGAACTCGACGCCCTTCAGGAAGCCCAGGAACAGCGGCGGGTCGCCCAGCGGCGTCAGCGAGCCGCCGATGTTGGCGACCAGGAAGATGAAGAAGACGACCGTGTGCACCTTGTACTTGCGGTGCGCGTTGGCGCGCAGCAGCGGCCGGATCAGCAGCATGGAGGCACCCGTGGTGCCCATCAGGCTGGCCAGCGCCGTGCCCACCGCGAGGCCGGCCGTGTTCATCACCGGCGTGCCGACCAGCGCCCCTTTCAGCCGCACGCCGCCGGCCACCGTGAACAGGGCCGTCAGCAGGACGATGAAGGGGATGTATTCCAGCAGGACGACGTGCAGCACCTCGTACGTCGCGTGCGCCACGCCGTAGCGGACGGCGAAGGGAATGAGGAAGGCCAATCCCCAGGCGGCCGAGATCTTGCCAAAGTGGTGGTGCCAGATGCTGGGCGCCAGCAGCGGCAGGATGGCGATGGACAGCAGCACGCCGGCGAACGGCACCACCCACAATGGTCCCAGCTCGCGCCCGTCCAGGTGCGGCAGCGCCGCCGTCTCCCCTTCCATGGCGAAGGCCAGGGCCGGCAGCATCAGGACGGCGAGCGGCAGGCCGACGGCGAGCGCGCGGGAGAGGATGCGGCCGAGGCCGGGGCGAAGGGCGGAAACCTCAATCATCGCAAGGGCTTTGCAGTCGGTGGGAGGGCAGTATGCGTGCAAGGGAAGCGTAAGCCAAGCCGGAAAGGCCGCGCGTCACGGGCAGGCCCGCAGCTCGACCGGGTCGTGCACCGGCCGGTCGAACCACGCGTGCAGCGGCCGGCAGGACTCGGCCGCGCACAGCGTGTGGTCCGCCGTGTGGTCCGACGCGGCGAGGACGACGCGCGGCTGTGGCGCGAGAGCCGGCTTCCACGTCCACCAGCCGTCTTCCAGCCGCGCGCCGTCCGGCGGCTCCATGCCGGCCCCGGTGCTCTTGATCCACGCCCGGACGAGCACGAGCCGGCCGCCGTCGATCTGCCAGGTCTCCCGCCACTCGGCTTTCTCCACCGAATGGGTCCAGGACAGGCTGAACCGCTCGGCCGGGATCGTGGCGAGCAGCGCGCCGCTCAGCAAAGCGACGCACAGCGCGCTCATTGCGCCGGCCGGACGGCGGCCCCTTTCAGGGCGCGCATCCGCCAGCGCTGCCACAGCACGAACAGGACGGCGATCGCGAAGCCCAGTTCGTCGGTGACCGGCAGAGCCAGCACGAACAGCAGCGCGCCAGCACCAGCGATAAGGCGTTCGATCCACGTCAGCGGCGTCCAGAAGAAGCCGATGGTCGCCGCCCCCCACAGCGCGATGGCGAGGCACGCCTTCACCACGATGTAGACGACCGCCAGCGGGTTGTCGGTCTGCAACAGCAGCGCCGGGTCGTACACCGCCATGAACGGCACCACGTAGCCGGCCATGGCGATGCGCGTGGCGATCCAGCCCACCTCCAGGTGCCCGGCCCGGCAGATGGAGGAAGCGGCCAGGGCCGCCAGCGCCACCGGCGGCGTCAGATCGGCCATGATGCCGAAGTAGAAGACGAACATGTGCGACACGATCAGGTCGACGCCCATCATCTTCAGCGCCGGGGCCGTGATCGCCGCCATGACGATGTAGTTGGCCGTGGTCGGCAGGCCGGTGCCCAGCACGATCGACGCGACCATGGTCAGCAGCAGCGCCAGCAGCAGGTTGCCCTGGGCGAACTCCACCACCATGGCCGCGAAGCCGGACGACAGGCCGGTGAGCTGCAGCATGCCGATCAGCACCCCCACCAGCGCGCAGGCGACGCCGACGCCCAGCGCGTTCTTGGCGCCGTCGGCCAGCGCCTGGACCAGCAGGCCGATCGTCTCCCGCCCGCTGCGGAACGGCAGGCACAGCGCCGCCAGCACGGCCATGACGAGGAGCGCCATATGCTCCGTCCGGAAGCCCAGCCGCCACAGGCCGGCGGCGCCGAGGCCGATCGCCACCCAGAAGGCGACGCGCAGCGCCGTCGGGCCGATCCTCGCCGCGACGCCGCTGCCGAGGATCAGCGCGCAGGTGGCGAACAGGCCGATGACGCCGGCGAATAGCGGCGTAAAGCCGGAGAACAGCAGGTACACCAGCGCCGCCAGCGGCAGCATCAGGTACCAGCCCTCGACCACCGCCTTCAGCGCGCTGGGGCATTCGGAGCGCGGCAGGCCGGTGAGGTTGCGCATGCCGGCTTCCAGATGGACCATCCAGAAGGCGCTGCCGAAGTAGAGAATGGCCGGGATGGTGGCGGCCAGCGCCACCTCGCTGTAGGGCACGCCGATGGTCTCGGCCATGATGAAGGCGGCGGCCCCCATCACCGGCGGCATCAGCTGTCCGCCCATGCTGGCGGTCGCCTCCACCGCGCCTGAGAAGGCCGGGCGGTAGCCGAAGCGCATCATCAGCGGGATGGTGAACTGCCCGGTGGTCAGCACGTTGGCCACACCGGAACCGTTGATCGTCCCCATCAGGCCCGACGAGATCACCGCCACCTTGGCCGGCCCGCCCTTGGCGTGCCCGACGAGGCCCAGCGAGACGTCGTTGAACAGCTTGATCATGCCCGCGCGCTCCAGGAACGCGCCGAACAGGATGAAGAGGAAGATGTAGGTGGCCGACACGAAGGTCGGCGTGCCGTAGATGCCCTCGGTCGACAGGTACAGGTTGTCGATCACCTGATCCAGATCGTACCCGCGGTGGCCGAGCCCGAAGGGCAGGTAACGGCCGAACAGCGCGTAAGGGATGAAGACGCCGCACATGATCGGCAGCACCCAGCCCATGATGCGCCGCGCCGCCTCGAACACCAGGGCAATGACGACGATGCCCACCACGAGGTCGGTGGTGCTCGGGTCGCCAGAGCGCTGGATCAGGTCGGCCTCGAACCACCAGTGGTAGAGGCTGAGGCCGAAGGCCAGCAGCCCGAGCAGCCAGTCGTACCAGGGAACGGTGCGCCGCTCCTCCTGCCGGAAGCCGAACAGCGTGTAGGTCATCAGCAGGAGGAAGCCGACGTGGACCGACCGCACCACAAGGCTGGACAGCGGGTTGAACGCCGCTGTCCAGATCTGGAACAGCGAGAACAGCACGGCGATGGCGAAGATCGCCCGCCCTGCGATCCCCTCGAACGCGATGACGGTCGCGGGATTCTCGCGGTCGATCACCTGGCGGATTTTGGCGTCCGCCTCGCCCTGGGCTGCGGTCATCGGTCTGCGTGGAAGTCCGTCAAAGAAAAAGGTCTCGGAGGTTGGGTTGAGCCGCAGGCGAAAACCCAACGTGTCCGCTCTGCAAGCAATGTTGGGTTTTCGCTGCGCTCAACCCAACCTACAGAGTGATCCGCCTACTGGATCAGGCCTTTTTCCTTGTAGTACTTGGCCGCACCGGGGTGCAGCGGCACCGGGGACTTGGCCGTGTCGGCGTCCAGCTTGATCTGCTTGGCCGCCGCGTGCGCCGCGGTCAGCTGCTCCAGGTTCTCGAAGGTCGCCTTGGTCATGGCATAGGCGGTGGCCTCCGACACGCCGGAGTGGGTGACCAGCAGGTTGCGGATCGCCACCGTCTTCACCGCCTCGGTCTGGCCGTTGTAGGTGTTGGCCGGGATGGTTTCGGAGATGTAGGCCGGGTCGCCCACCTTCTGCACCACGTCCTCGGGCACCGATACGATGGTGATCTCCTGCGAGGTCGACAGGTCGCGCACCGCCGCCACGCCCAGACCGGCGGAGATCAGCGTGGCGTCGAGCTGCCGGTTCTTCATCAGGTCCACCGATTCGGCGAACGGCAGGTACTCGGTCTTGGCGAAGTCCTTGTAGGTCATGCCGGCGGCGCCGAAGATGGCGCGGGCGTTCAGCTCGGTGCCGGATTTCGGCGCCCCCACCGACACGCGCTTGCCCTTCAGGTCGGCCAGCGTCTTGATGCCCGAATCCTTGGCGGCGACGATCTGGATGTAGTTGGGATAGATGCCGCCGATGGTGCGCAGCTTGTCGAGCTTCGACTTGAAGCCCGCCTCCTCCGTGCCCTTCCAGGCGTCGGACAGCGAATCGCCCAGCGTGAAGGCGATCTCGCCACGGCCGGACTGCAGCAGGTTCAGGTTCTCGACCGACGCCTTGGTGGCCTGCACGGTCACCTTCGCGTTCGGGATCGCCTTGCTGTAGACGCCGTTCAGCGCGACGCCCAGGGGGTAGTACACGCCGCTGGTGCCGCCGGTCAGCACGGTGATGAACTCGTCCGCCTGCGCGGGCAGCGCGGTGGCCAGACAGACTCCCAGTGCGGCAAGCATGCGCTTCATCGGGTAACCTCCCTCATGTCTTCTTGTTCGCGCGCTTGGCGCGTCGATGCCATGCGCGTCAATGATGGTGTCGACTGTACCCCGCGCCCAAGCGGGGCGCCAGTGCCGACCGTCCCCCTTGCGGAAAGTCCGTAGATGCCGCCAGATCCCGAATCGAGCCCCTCGCCCGCCCGCTCCGGCCTGCCGCCCGTGGTGTGGATCCCGGCGGTCGTCGTGATCGTGGTAGCTCTTCTGGCCGTCTTCGCCTGAGCATCGCCGTGCTTCATTGGTGGTCGGCTGAACGGCGGATTGACCAATACCGCTATGATGACCCTATCCTATCGGTAAGGCGGCGCACGCGTGCGCCCACGGGAACGCGTCCACAGGGAGGAATCGCATGTCCTGCACCGTAACGATGACCGTCAACGGCAAGGCGGTCACGCGGGAGGTCGAGGAGCGAACGCTGCTCGTCACCTTCCTGCGCGAACACCTCGGCCTGACCGGCACGCACGTCGGCTGCGACACCAGCCAGTGCGGCGCCTGCGTCGTCCACGTCGACGGCCGGTCGGTCAAGTCCTGCACCATGCTGGCCGCCCAGGCGGACGGCGCGGAGGTCACCACCATCGAGGGGCTGGCGGCGGCCGACGGCACGCTGCATCCCATGCAGGCGGCTTTTCGCGAGCACCACGGCCTGCAGTGCGGCTTCTGCACGCCGGGCATGGTGATGAGCGCGGTGGACCTCGCCAACACGCACCCGAACCTGACCGAGGACGAGGTGCGCGAGGGGCTGGAGGGCAACATCTGCCGCTGCACCGGCTACCACAACATCGTCAAGGCGGTGCTGGCCGGCGCCGAGGCCATGAAGTCCGGCACGACGCAAAAAGCGGCCGCCGAATAAGGACGGCACAGCCCTGGGGAGGGAGAGGACCATGGCGACTGCAACGGGCATCGGCGCCTCCGTGCGCCGTCGAGAGGACCAGCGCTTCCTGACCGGCCGCGGCACCTACACCGATGACATCAACCGGCCCAACCAGACCCACGCCGTGATGCTGCGCTCGCCGCACGCGCACGCGCGCATCCGCGGCATCGACACGTCGGAGGCGCTGAAGGCGCCGGGCGTCGTCGCCGTGCTGACCGGCGCCAACATGGCGGCCGACAACGTGAACGGCCTGCCCTGCGGCTGGCTGATCCACAACAAGGACGGCTCCCCCATGAAGGAGCCGCCGCACTGGCCGCTGGCGCGCGACCGGGTGCGCTACGTCGGCGACCAACTGGCCGTCGTCATCGCCGAAACGCGCGAGCAGGCCAAGGACGCCGCCGAACTGGTCGCGGTGGATTACGAAGAGCTGCCGCCCGTCGCCTCCATCCGCGCGGCCCTGGCCGAGGGCGCGCCGGCGGTGCACGACGACGTGCCGGGCAACCTCTGCTACGACTGGCACCTGGGCGACAGGGCGGCGGTGGACGCGGCCTTCGTGCAGGCCGCGCACGTCATCACCATCGACCTCGTCAACCAGCGCCTCGTCCCCAACGCCATGGAGCCGCGCGCGGCCGTGGGCGAGTACGACGCGGCCACCGGCGACTACACGCTGACCACCACCTCGCAGAACCCGCACGTCATCCGCCTGCTGATGGGCGCCTTCGTGCTGGGCATTCCCGAACACAAGCTGCGCGTGGTGGCGCCGGACGTCGGCGGCGGCTTCGGCTCCAAGATCTTCCATTACGCCGAGGAGGCGATCGTCACCTGGGCCGCGCGCAAGATCGGCCGGCCGGTGAAGTGGACGGCGGAACGGGGGGAGAGCTTCCTCACCGACGCGCACGGGCGCGACCACCTGACCCACGCCGAACTGGCGCTGGACAAGGACGGCCACTTCCTGGCGCTGCGCGTGGCCACGCAGGCGAACATGGGGGCGTACCTGTCCACCTTCGCCACCTCGATCCCAACCTACCTGTACGCCACGCTGCTGGCCGGGCAGTACAAGACCCCGGCCATCTACGCCGAGGTGAAGGCGGTCTTCACCACCACCGCCCCCGTCGACGCCTACCGCGGCGCCGGCCGCCCCGAAGCCTGTTATCTCATTGAACGGCTGGTGGAGAAGGCGGCGGCCGAGCTGGGCATGGACAAGACGGAGATCCGCCGCCGCAACTTCATCCCGGCGGACGCGATGCCCTACCAGACGCCGGTGGCGCTCCAGTACGACACCGGCGACTTCGCCAAGAACCTGGACCTGGCGCTGCCCGCCGCGGACTACGACGGCTTCGCCGCCCGCAAGGCCGAATCAGCCAGGCGCGGCAAGCTGCGCGGCATCGGCTTCGCCAACTACATCGAGGCGTGCGGCATCGCCCCGTCCAACGTGGCGGGCGCCCTGGGCGCGCGGGCGGGCCTGTACGAGTCGGCGGAGGTGCGCTTCCACCCGACCGGCTCGGTCACCGTCTTCACCGGCTCACACAGCCACGGCCAGGGGCACGAGACCACCTTCGCGCAGATCGTGGCGGAGCGTTTCGGCATCCCCATCGAGAACGTGGAGATCGTGCACGGCGACACCGCCAAGGTGCCGTTCGGCATGGGCACCTACGGCTCGCGCTCGCTGGCCGTAGGCGGCTCGGCCATCGTCAAGGCGATGGACAAGGTGGAGCGCAAGGCGAAGAAGATCGCCGCCCACCTGATGGAGGCCGCCGAGACCGACATCGAGGTGAAGGACGGCCGCTTCACCGTGGCCGGCACCGACAAGAGCGTGGGCATCGGCGATATCGCGCTGTCGGCCTACGTGCCGCACAACTTCCCGCTGGACGAACTGGAGCCGGGGCTGGACGAGCAGGCCTTCTACGATCCCAAGAACTTCACCTACCCCAACGGCTGCCACGTCTGCGAGGTGGAGGTCGATCCCGACACCGGCGTGGTCAAGGTCGACCGCTTCCTGGCGGTGGACGACTTCGGCCGGGTCATCAATCCGCTGATCGTGGAGGGGCAGGTGCACGGCGGCCTGGTCCAGGGCATCGGGCAGGCGCTGTTCGAGCACTGCGTCTACGACGAGGACTCGGGCCAGTTGCTCACCGGCTCCTACATGGACTACTGCATGCCGCGCGCCGACGACGTGCCGTCGTTCCAGGTGAGCTGGCACGAGGACCAGCCGTGCACGCACAACCCGCTGGGCGTGAAGGGCTGTGGCGAGGCCGGCACCATCGGCGCCGCGGCCGCCGTGATGAACGCCGTCGTCGACGCCCTGTCGGAGCACGGCATCACCCATCTCGACATGCCGGCCACGCCGGAACGCGTCTGGCGCGCCATCCGCCAGAACCGGCCCGCCATGGCGGCGGAGTGAGGGAGGACCATCCATGTACGCGTTTGAATACCGCCGCCCCACCTCGCTGGCCGAGGCCGTGTCGATCCTCGGCCAGTCGGAGGAGGGCAAGATCCTGGCCGGCGGGCAGACGCTGCTGCCCACGCTGAAGCAGCGTCTGGCCCAGCCGACCGAACTCATCGACCTCAGCCGCGTGCCGGAGCTGAAGGGCATCCGGGAGGACGGCGACGGCCTCTTCATCGGCGCCTTCACCCGCCACGCGGAGGTGGCGCATGGTGACCTCGTCAAGCAGCGCATCCCCGCGCTGGCCGCCCTGGCCGGGGAGATCGGCGACCGGCAGGTGCGCAACCTCGGCACGCTCGGCGGCTCCATCGCCAACGCCGACCCGGCGGCCGACTACCCGGCGGCCGTGGTCGCGCTGAAGGCGGTGGTGAAGACCGACCGGCGCGAGATCGCCTGCGACGACTTCTTCACCGGCCTGTTCGAAACGGCGCTGGAGCCCGGCGAGCTGATCGTCGGCGTGCGCTTCGCCCGGCCGGAGAAGGCCGGTTACGCCAAGTTCCGCAACCCGGCCAGCCGCTACGCCATGGTTGGCGTGTTCGTGGCGAAGTTCGGCGACGGCGTGCGTGTCGCCGTCACCGGCGCCGGTGGCTCCGTGTTCCGCGTGCCGGAGATGGAGGCGGCGCTCGCCAAGGATTTCCGCCCGGACGCGGTGGCCGGCATCGCCGTTCCGGCCGACGGCCTGAACAGCGACATGCACGGCAGCGCGGAGTACCGCGCGCACCTCGTCACCGTCATGGCGAAGCGGGCGGTGGAACGTTGCGGGTGAGCCCGGTTTGACAACGGACGACGATCGGCCTTAGGCTTGGCCTATGCCGATCGTCGTCCGCATTGGAAATGCACGGGTTTATATCTACGCAGACGACCACAACCCGCCGCATTTCCACGTTGTCGGACCGGATTTCAAGGCGCTGGTGCGCATCAGCGACTTGAAGGTCATGGCCGGCGGCGCGCCGCCGGACACGATGCGCAAGGTGCTTGAGTGGGCAAGCGACAACCGCGCCCTCCTGGCGTTGACGTGGATCGAGATCAACGGTGAGGAGTGAGGCCATGGATCAGCCGCGCATCGCTGCCGTCGAAGCCCTTCCCGGAACGCAGTCGGTCCAAATCACCTGGATCGACGGCACGCAGGACGTCGTGGACCTTGCTGAGCCGATCGCCAAGTTCCGCGCTTTCCGTCCGATCCGCGATCCCCAGGCCTTCGCCACGGTGAAGGTCGTTGCCTGGGGATGGGCCATCGGGTGGGGCGACGAGGAAGAACCGGAGATCGACTATCCCGCCGACCGCCTCTGGCAGCGCGCTCGCGAACAGCGCCCGGCCGCTGCGTGATTGCCGCGCCGCGGCTCCGCCATACCTTAACGGACATGCCCACACCCATTCCCGATTCCGTCGATGCGACGGCCGACCTGCTCCGCCGCGGCGACTACGTGCCCGACCGGGCGCTCGCCACCGCGCTCCATCTCGCGCTGAAGCTCCGCCGCCCGCTGTTCCTGGAGGGCGAGGCCGGCGTGGGCAAGACCGAGATCGCCAAGGTGCTGTCCCGCACGCTGGGCCGCCGGCTGCTGCGGCTGCAGTGCTACGAGGGGCTGGACGCGGCGGCGGCCGTGTACGAGTGGAACTACGCGCGCCAGATGATGGAGATCCGCCTGGCCGAGGCCACCGGCGACCGCGACCGGGACGCGCTGGCGGGTGACCTCTTCTCCGAGAAGTTCCTTATCAAGCGCCCGCTGCTCCAGGCGCTGGAGCCCGACCTTGCCGGGGCGCCCGTGCTGCTGATCGACGAGTTGGACCGCACCGACGAGCCGTTCGAGGCGTATCTGCTGGAAATCCTGTCCGACTTCCAGGTCTCCATCCCCGAGTACGGCACCATCAAGGCGCCGGAGCCGCCCATCGTCATCCTCACCTCCAACCGCACGCGCGAGATCCACGACGCGCTGAAGCGGCGCTGCTTCTATCACTGGGTCGACTACCCCTCGGCCGAGCGGGAGCGGGAGATCCTGCGCGTCAAGGCGCCGGGGGCGGACGCCGACCTCGCCGCCCAGGTCGTCGCCTTCGTGCAGCGCCTGCGCGGCATGGACCTGTACAAGGCGCCGGGCGTGGCCGAGACGCTGGACTGGGCGCAGGCGCTGGTGGAACTCAACCAGCTGGAGCTGAGCCCCAGCGTCATCAACGACACGCTGGGCACGCTGCTGAAGTACCAGGACGACATCGCCCGCATCCAGGGCAGCGAGGCCGCCCGCCTGCTCGCCCAGGTGAAGACGGAGCTGGCCGCGCAGGTCCGCTAGAATGGATGACCGGCTGACCGCGAACCTCATGCACTTCGCCCGCGCCCTGCGGGCGGCGGGGCTGCCGGTCGGCCCCGGCAAGGTGCTGCAGGCGGTGGAGGCGGTGCGGGCGGTGGGCATCACCGACCGGCGCGACTTCTACTGGACGCTGCACGCCGTCTTCGTGAACCGCCGCGACCAGCGCGAGCTGTTCGACCAAGCCTTCCACGTCTTCTGGCGCAACCCCGACATCCTGAAGCGCATGATGGGCCTGCTGTTGCCCGGCATGCGTACGCCGCCGTCCCCGGACGACAAGGAGATGTCCCGCCGCATCGCCGAGGCGCTGCGCCCGCCCGGCTCCGGCCCGGCCGAGGAAGGGCCGGAGAAGGCGGAGATCGAGGTCGACGCCGCCTTCACCGTCTCCGACCGGGAGCTGCTGCAGGCCAAGGACTTCGAGAAGATGTCGAGCGAGGAGCTGGCGCAGGCCAAACAGCTTCTCGCGCGCATGGCGCTGCCGGTGGCGCAGGGCTCGACGCGCCGCTGGCGGCCCGATCCGCGCGGCCCCCGCGTCGACCCGCGCGCCACGCTGCGCCGCATGCTCCAGTCCGGCGGCGACGTGGTGGATCTGGCGCGGCGCAGCCGCCGCACGCGCCCGCCGCCGCTGGTCGTGCTGTGCGACATCTCCGGCTCCATGAGCCGCTATTCGCGCATGCTGCTGCACTTCATGCACGCGGTGACCAACGACCGTGACCGGGTGTCCAGCTTCACCTTCGGCACGCGGCTGACCAACATCACCCGCCACCTGCGCCATAAGGACGTGGACGTGGCGCTGGAGGCGGTGTCGGGTGCGGTGGAGGACTGGTCGGGCGGTACGCGCATCGGTGTGGCGCTGAAGGAGTTCAACCGGGTGTGGGCGCGCCGCGTGCTGGGCCAGGGGGCGGTGGTGCTGCTGATCACCGACGGGCTGGACCGCGACGCGGGCGAAGGGCTGGGGCGGGAGGCGGAACGGCTGCACAAGAGCTGCCGCCGCCTCGTCTGGCTCAATCCGCTGTTGCGCTGGGAGGGATTCGCACCAAAATCCTCCGGTATCCGGGCGCTGTTGCCGCACGTCGACGACTTCCGCCCGGCGCACAATCTGGACAGCCTCGCCGCACTGGCCAGCGCCCTGCAGCAGCACGGCATCCGGCGGGAGGCGTCGCGGCAATGGCTGCGGGAGGGACAGGGATGATCACGGACGACGTGCTGGAACAGGCCGCGGCGTGGCACGCGGCCGGACGCAAGGTGGCGCTGGCGACGGTGGTAAGCACCTGGGGCTCCTCGCCGCGGCCGGTCGGCAGCCAGCTGGCGGTAGACGAGGGCGGCGCCATGGCCGGCTCCGTCTCCGGCGGCTGCATCGAGGGCGCCGTGGTGGACGAGGCGCTGAAGAGCATGCAGGACGGCGAGCCCCGTCTGCTGACCTTCGGCGTCAGCGACGAGATGGCGTGGGAGGTCGGGCTGGCCTGCGGCGGCACGGTCCAAGTCTATGTGGAGCCGGTGGAATGAAGGCCGACCTGCTGACCCGGCTTTTGCAGGCCCGCGCCGAGAAGCGCCCGGTGGCGCTGGTCACCGACATGACGACCGGCATGCAGACCCTCGTCTTCGAGGACGCCGTGCACGGCGCCTTCGGCCTGGACGAGGAGTTCCTGCCCATGGTGCGCGAGCGTCTGGCGCAGGACCGCAGCGGCCTGATCGAGGCGTACGACGGCGAGGTCCGCCTGTTCGTCAACGCCTTCGCCCCGCCGCTGCGCCTGATCGTCGTCGGCGCGGTGCACATCGCCCAGGCGCTGGTGCCGGTCGCGCGGCTGACCGGCTACGCCGTCACGGTGGTGGACCCGCGCGGCGCGTTCGCCACGGAAAGCCGCTTCCCCGATGTGGCGCTGGTCACCGAATGGCCGGACGACGCGCTGAACGGCTTGGCCATCGACGCGCGCACCGCCGTGGTGACGCTGACGCACGACCCCAAGCTGGACGACCCGGCGCTGACGGTGGCGCTGCGCTCCCCCGCCTTCTACGTCGGTTCGCTGGGCAGCCGGCGCACGCACGCCAAACGCCTGGACCGCCTGCGCGCCGGAGGCCTGAGCGACGACGAACTGGCGCGCATCCACGCGCCCGTCGGGCTGGACATCGGCGCCGTGACGCAGGCGGAGATCGCCGTGTCGGTCATGGCACAGATCATCGCGGCCCGCCGCCGCAAGGAATGAGGAGGCCGCCATGCACTTCGGCCCGGTCCCGGTGGAGGAGGCGGAGGGCGCCATCCTCGCCCACTCCGTCCGCAAGGACGGCCTGATCTTCAAGAAGGGCCGGGTGCTGAGCGCCGAGGACGTGGCCGCCCTCAAGGCCGCCGAGTTCGCCACCGTCGTCGTCGCCCGCCCGGGGCCGGAGGACGTGGGCGAGGACGAGGCGGCGACGCGCATCGCGGCGGCCGTGCGGGGCGCCGGCGTCTCCGCGGCGGCGGCCTTCACCGGGCGCGTCAACCTGTTCGCCGAGGCGTCTGGTGTCCTGACGCTGGACGCGGAGCGCATCGACCGCGTCAACCTGCTGGACGAGTCCGTCACCATCGCCACCCTGCCCGCCTTCGCCCCCGTGACGCCGGGGCAGATGGTGGCGACCGTCAAGATCATCCCCTTCGCAGCACCCCGCGCGGTGGTCGGGCAGGTCGAACGCCTGCTGTCCGACGGCGGCCCGGTGCTCGCCGTATCCGCCTACCGCCCGGTGCGCGCCGGCCTGATCCAGACGCGCTTCTGGGGCGTGAAGGAGGCCATGCTGGACAAGACGATGACGGTGACGCGCGACCGGCTGGCGGCGCTGGGCGGCACCCTGGAAGCGGAACGGCGCTGCGCCCACGACGAGGCGGAACTGGCCGACGCCATCGCGGCGCTGCGCCCGCATGGCCTGGACCTGCTGCTGATCGCCGGCGCGTCCGCCATCACCGACCGGCGCGACGTGCTGCCGGCGGCGATCGAGCGCGCGGGCGGGGCGGTGGAGCACTTCGGCATGCCGGTCGACCCCGGCAACCTGCTGCTGCTGGCCCATCTCGGCGGCACGCCGGTGCTGGGGCTGCCGGGCTGCGCCCGTTCGCCGAAGCTCAACGGGTTCGACTGGGTGCTGCAGCGCGTCGCCGCGCGCGTGCCGGTCGGCCGCGCCGACGTCATGCGCATGGGCGTGGGCGGCCTGCTGGCCGAGATCCCCAGCCGCCCCCTGCCCCGCGCCAGCGTCGGCGAGCCGCCGGCCACGGCGCCCCGCGCGCCACGCATCGCCGCATTGGTGCTGGCCGCCGGCCGCTCCACGCGCATGGGCGGCCCCAACAAGCTGCTGGCCGACCTGGACGGTCGCGCGCTGGTGGCCCGCACGGTGGACGCAGCATTGGCCTCGCGCGCCCGGCCGGTCATCGTCGTCACCGGCCACCAGCGGGACGAGGTCACGGCGGCGCTCGCCGGCCGGCCGGTTCAGTTCGTCCACAACCCCGACTTCGCCGAGGGGCTCAGCACTTCCCTGCGCGCCGGCCTCGCCGCCGTGCCGGCCGATGCCGACGGCGCGCTGGTGTGCCTGGGCGACATGCCGGAGGTGAGCGGTGTCGTGATCGATCGGCTCATCGCCGCTTACAATCCCGTCGAGGGACGCGCCATCTGCGTTCCGGTGGCCGGCGGCAAGCGCGGCAACCCGGTGCTGTGGGACCGCGGCTTCTTCGCCGACATGGCCGCCGTGGCCGGCGACACCGGTGCCAAGCACCTGATCGGCGCCAACCCCGACCAGGTCGCCGAGGTGCCGGTGGACGACGACGGCGTGCTGCGCGACGTCGATACCCCCGACGCCATCGCCGCGCTGAAGGAGCGGCAGCCCTAATGCGGCCGGCGGGTCCGGCGGCAGTCGGCGGCGCAGAGCACCGTGCAGTCCGGCCGGGCGCACAGCGCGTCGCGCACCGCGCGCAGCCGTTCCAGGAGCCGGCGTTCAGCCTCGCTCAGCGAGTTGGACGCAAGGATGGTCTGGATCGCCGCGTCGATCAGCCTCGGGGACATGACGCCTCCTTTCCGCCGCAAGGACCAGAGCGGCAAGCCTAGGACGGAACGGCGCGGGTCCGGGTTGATTTGCATCAGTTCGTTAAGCAAACATTTCCCCGCGGCGTGGCGCAAACGGTATACTCCCACCGCACAGGCGGACTGCGCTACGCTGCACCGGACAAACCGCCACGGGTCCCGCCGCATGCCGCACACGCTCCGCACCCTCGCCTGCGCCCTGTTCGCCGTCCTGCTCCTGCCGCTGGCGGCACGGGCGCAGAACGGCACGCTGACCTTCCTGCACGTCAACGACGTGTACGAGATCACCCCGGTGCAGGGCCGGGGCGGCTTTGCCGAACTGATGACGCTGCTGCGCCAGGAACGGGCGCGCAACCCCGCGGCCATCACCACGCTGGGCGGCGACTTCCTGTCGCCGTCGCTGCTGTCGGGCCTGACCAAGGGCGCGCACATGGTGGCGCTGTTCAACGCGCTGGGCATCGAGGCCACCGCCTTCGGCAACCACGAGTTCGACTTCGGACCGGAGGTGGCGAGGCAGCGCCTGTCCGAATCGCGCTTCCTGTGGCTGGGCACCAACGTTCTGGGGCCGGACGGCCAGCCCTTCGGCGGTGCCGTGGCGACCTGGACGAAGACCGTGGGCGACGTGAAGGTGGGCTTCTTCGGCGTGCTGACGCCGGAGACCGGCACCCTGTCGCACCCCGGAGTCGTCCAGTTCACGCCCGTCCTGCCCGCCGCGGCGGAGGCGGTGAAGCGCCTGAGGGCCGATGGCGCGCACGTCGTCGTCGCCCTCACCCACCTGTCGATGGACGAGGATCGCGAGCTGGCGCGCGCCGTGAAGGGCATCGACCTGATCCTGGGCGGCCACGACCACGACCCGATCAGCTTCCACGACGGCGGCACGCTGATCCTCAAGGCCGGCTACGACGCCCATTACCTGGGCGTGGTCGACCTGACGGTGCGCACCACCACCGGCGACAAGGGGCAGGTCACCCGTGTCGAGCCGGCGCAATGGCGCTTCGCCGCCACCGCCGGAGCGGCGCCCGACCCGGAACTCGCGGCATTGGTCAAGACCCACACTGACGCGCTGGCCGCCGACATGGACGCCGTCATCGGCCGCACGGAGACGGAGCTGGACAGCCGCCGCGGCACCGTCCGCGCGCGTGAGGCGACCATGGGCAACCTCGTCGCCGACGCGCTGCGCGAGGCGCTGAAGGCCGACGTCGCCATCACCAACGGCGGCGGCCTGCGCGCCGACGCGCTGCACCCCGCCGGCGCACCGATCCGCCGCCGCGACATCTTCGCCGAGATGCCGTTCGGCAACGTCGGCGTGCTGACCGAACTGAAGGGCGCCGACCTGCTGGCCGCGCTGGAGAACGGCTTTTCCAAGGTGGAGGAGCGCGCCGGCCGCTATCCCCAGGTGTCCGGCCTGACCGCCGTCTATGACCCGAAGGCGCCGCCGGGCGCCCGGGTGGTGGAGGTGACGGTGGGCGGCAAGCCGCTGGACCCGGCGGCCACCTACCGCGTGGCGACCAACGACTATATGCTGAAGGGCGGCGACGGGTACGCAGCGCTGACGCGCGGCCGGGTGCTGATCGACCCGTCGGGCGCCGTGCTGTTCGCCACCATCGTCATGAACCATGTGCAAGCCCGCGGCACCGTCGCGCCGAAGATCGAGGGGCGGACGGTGGCGAAACCGTAACCGTTCGCCGATGCAGGGTTGCGGTGGGCGGATCGCTCGCCTACCCTCGCTCAGCGCCACTCACCGGGTTCCCGCCGCATGTCCCGTCCCGCCTCCCGCTCCAACGACTTCGCCCTGGCCTTCGCCGCCGCGCATGCCGGGGCGGGGCTGACGCGCGTCCCGGTCAACCAGATCCTGCAGACGATCTCGGAGAACCCGGCCTTCCTGTTCTCGGAAGAGCTGAAGCAGTTGGGCGGCCAGTGCCCGGTACACGCCGACACCAGCCAGGACGATATGGACAAGGTGATGGTCAACACGCTGCTGGCCTTCCTTTTCCACGGGCTGAAGGCGTACATTGAGGCCGGCCTGCCGGTGGACGAGGAGGAGCGGATACGGCTGGTGCCGCCGCCGCGCTCGGCCTACGCGCTCGACCCGACCGACCGTGCGTCGCTGGCCGGCGTGCCGGTGGAGGTGATGTGCAGCTTCCTGCGCGACTGCACCTGCCACCTGCTGGACGAGATCATCACCCGCTGGATGGCCGACGTCCTGGTGGAGGAGGAGCATTACCGCAACCTGGGCAGCGGCGAGATCTCCGCCGTGGCAGCGGCCAGCTTCCTGCTGCGCACGCACCTGGAGGACTCGGCGCTCTACCAGCGCGCCGGCTACGACGCGCTGTCGATCACCAAGACCGGCAGCCACACGGCCATCCACATCGGCTGGGCGCTGGTGGAGGCGGCCCCGCTGCTGGTGCCCGGCCGCGATGCGGCGTTCTACGACGACCTCGTCCGGCGCAGCGCCAAGCAGGTGATTCCGCTGGCCATGGTCAGCCTGGGCATGCTGGTGCACTACATGGAGGCCGGCGGGATCGAGCCGCACGACGGCCTCGCCATCCACCTGCTGCCCAAGGAGCAGACGGCCTTCACCCTGAACGAGTCGGGCCTGATTTGCCTGTCGCCGGAGCCGATCACCCCTTTCCGGAAGGAGGGCGAGCAGTACTACACCGGCTGCCCGGCCTTCTACGCGCCGGGGCTGATCAACCTGTATCTCGACATCGTCGCCACCATCGCCCGCGAATACGCCGTCTACGACCGGCTTTTGCACCGGTAGGGCCGGCTTGTCACAAAACGTCTCCATTGCGCCGCGGCATGGGGCTGCCTAGGGTATTCGCGTCGATTTCTGCCCGAGTTGCATGCCCATGTCCGCCCCGACCTCCCGCCCGAACGACTTCGCCCAGGCCTACCTCGCCGCGCATGCGGAGGCCGGGATGGACCGCATCCTGCTGTCGCCCGTCCTGCACCGCATCGCCGAGAATCCCGGTTACATCTTCGACGAAGAGCTGAAGAAGCTGGCCGGCCACTGCCCAGCGCACGCCGACACGCGGCAGACCGATTACGACAAGATCGCCATCAACACGCTGCTGGCGACGCTGTACGACTCGCTGCTGCGCCACATCATCAACGGCCTGCCGACGACCGAGGACGGGCGCATCGTCCTGCTGCGCGCACCCGATCCGCTGTTCGGCCTCGACCCGGAAGACCACGAGGGGCTGGCGAAGCTGTCGCCCGAGGACTATTGCGCCTATCTGCGCGACACCGCCTGCCACCTGCTCGACGCGCTGGTGAAGAAGTGGGCGATCGAGCTGCTGACCGAGGAGGAGCATTACCGCAACCTCGGCACCGGCGAGATCTCGGCGCGCGCCGCCGCCAACTTCGTGCTGGCGCAGTTGCTGGACGATTCGCCGGCCTACAACGTCAACGGCTATGACGTGCTGTCGATTACCAAGACCGGCAGCCACACCGCCCTGCACGTGTGCTGGAGCCTTGTGGAGGCCGCGCCCATGCTGGCCCCGGGCCACGACGGCGCGTTCTACGACGCGCTGGTGCGGCGCAGCCTGAAGCAGATCCTGCCGCTCGCCATGGGCAGCCTCGGCATGCTGTCCTACTACATCGAGGCGAGCCACATGGAGGCCGACCACCACCAGGCCACCCACGTGCTGCCGCTGCACCAGACCGCCTTCCAGCTGGCCGAGCAGGACGGCGAGCCGTTCATCCGCCTGAACACCGAGGTGATCAAGCCGATCGCCCAGGAGGGCGAGCGCCACTTCACCGGCTGCCCGGCCTTCTATGTGGTCGGCATGATCAACGCCTATATGGAGATCGTGCTGGGCATCGCCGCCGAATACCGCGTCTTCGACCGCCTTCAGGAGCGCACGCCCGCCTGAGCGGGCTTGACGCGCGCCGCCCGGCACCTATGTTGGCGGCCTTGTTGCAACGTCAATGTTGCAGATGCGAAGCGAGCGTGCCTTGGCGAAGAAGTGGTTCCTGCGCCAGTATTTCAGCGATCTGGCCGATCTGATCAAACGGCGCCGGGCCCGCATGGGCACGTCGTGGGAGCGTGCGCTGGGCCATTTCGAGGCGGTGTTCATCGACCACGCCTGTTTCCGGCTGATCTACGACAACCGCTACCGCATCTCGCCGCGCATGTTCCGGGCGAGCCAGGTGTCGCCGTCGCACGTGCGCAAGGCGGCCGAGCTGGGCGTGAAGACCATCATCAACCTGCGCGGCCAGCGCGACTGCGCCTCCTACATCCTGGAGGACGAGGCCTGCCGGCGGTACGGCATCACGCTGGTCGACTTCCCGGTCAATTCCCGCGACACGCCGAAGCGCGAGACTCTGCACGCCGCCCGGCGGATGTTCGAAACGATCGAGTATCCGGCGCTGATGCATTGCAAGTCCGGCGCCGACCGCGCCGGCTTCATGGCCGCGCTGTACATGTTCGTGCACGAGAAGGTGCCGCTGGACGAGGCGGTGAAGCAGCTGCACTGGAAGTACGGCCACTTCAAACAGGCCAAGACCGGCATCCTCGATTACTTTTTCGACCTCTACCGCGCCTACAACGAGCGCCACCCCATCGACTTCTGGCGGTGGGTGGACACCGTCTACGACCCGGCGGAGGCGAAGGCGAGCTTCCGCTCCCGCGAATGGGCCAACACGGTGGTGGACCGGCTGCTGGCGCGGGAGTGATGCGTTTCTGACGTTGGGTTTTCGCTGCGCTCAACCCAACCTACGGGCGCGTCGTAGGTTGGGTTAAGGCGCCAGCCGCAAACCCAACGCCACGCCGTCAGGCCGTCACCGCCTCACCATCCTCGCCGAACTGCAGCTTGCACAGGCGGGCGTACATGCCCTCGGCGGCCAGCAACTCGTCGTGGGTGCCCTGCTCGACGATGCGGCCCTGCTCCATGACGACGATGCGGTCGGCGCTGCGCACGGTGGCGAGGCGGTGGGCGATCACCAGCGTCGTGCGCCCCTTGGTCAGGCGCTCCAGCGCCTCCTGCACCAGACGCTCGGATTCGGAATCGAGCGCACTCGTCGCCTCGTCCAGCAGCAGGATCGGCGCGTCCTTCAGAAAGGCGCGGGCCAGCGCCACGCGTTGGCGCTCGCCGCCCGACAGCTTGGTGCCGCGATCGCCCAGCACGGTGTCGTAGCCGTCCGGCAGCTTTTCGATGAAGCCGTGCGCGGCGGCCGCCTTGGCGGCGGCGACGATCTCGTCGAAGGTGGCGTCCGGGCGGCCGAAGGCGATGTTGGCGCGCACCGTGTCGTTGAACAGCACCGTATCCTGGCTGACCACGGCCACGGCACGGCGCAGGCTGGCCAGCGTCACCGAACGCACGTCCTGCCCATCGATCAGCACGGCGCCGCCGGTCACGTCGTAGAGGCGCGGGATCAGGTTGAAGACGGTCGACTTGCCGGCGCCGCTGCGCCCGACCAGAGCCACCGTGCTGCCGGGCGCCACGTCCAGCGTCACGTCCTTCAGCGTCTCGGCCCCCGTGTCGTAGGCGAAGCGCACGCCGTCCAGCCGCACGCCACCGTTGGCCACGGCCAGCGGCTTGGCGTCCGGCCGGTCGGTGATGGCGGGCTTGCGGTCGGTCAGCTCGAAGATGCGCTGGGCGGCGGCGAGGCCCTCCTGTAGCGCGGCGTTCAGCGTGCCGATGGCGCGCACGGGCTGGGCGGCGATCAGCAGCGCGCCGATGAAGCCGGTGAACTCGCCCACCGTCCCGGCACCCGTGGCGATGCGCCAGCCGGCAAACGCGATGACGCCGGCCACCGCCAGCCCGCCCAGCGCCTCCAGCATCGGGTCGACGGCGGAGCGCTGGCGCGTCGCCTTCATGGACAGGCGGTAGTTCTCCTCGAACGCCGCGCCGGCGCGCTTGCGCTCGTAATCCTCCAGGCTGAAGGTCTTGACCATGCGCGCGCCGGCGAGGCTTTCGGTCAGCAGCGCCGTCATGTCGCCCATCTGCGCCTGCGTGTCGCGCGAGACCCGGCGCAGCCGCTTGCCGATGTTCACGATGGGCAGGGCCGCCAGCGGGTAGACCAGGAAGGTGATCAGCGACAGCACCCAGTCCAGGTAGAACATGGCGCCGACCAGGGCGATCACCGTCAGGACGTCGCGCACCAGCCCGGTCACCGTGCGCGACAGCGCGTTGCGCACCACGTCCACGTCGTTGATGAAGCGCGACGCCAGCGTGCCCGTGGGGGCGGCGTGCAGGGAGGCCAGATCGCTGACCAGCAGATGGTCGAACATGCGCATGCGCACGTCGGTCAGCACGCGCTGCACGATGTCGGCGGTCACCACCGTCTGGGCATAGGCGGTCAGCGCCTTGACCAGCGTAACGACGACGATGGCCAGCGGGATCAGCACCATCATGGCGCGGTCCTGCGTCTCGAACATGCTGTAGGACTTGTCGATCAGCAGCGGATAGGCGCCGGTGGCCGCCGCCAGCACGCCCATCAGCACGAAGGCGAGCAGCAGCTTGCCCCGGTACGGCCGGATCCATTCCCGCCACACCCGGAGCATCAGCTTTTCCGTCGCCGCGTCGAGGCGCAGCGCTTCCTTCTTGCCGCTCACCGCAGGCCACCCCAGTCGTTCACCAAGCGCGAAGCCATAGCCGACCCGGGGCGCAAACGGCAAGCGGCGCGGAGCCTGCCGGCCCCGCGCCGCCCGCCATGGCGAAGGGAATGCCTAGTTGTCGAGCGCGGTACCGACCGCCGCCCCACCCAGGCCGCCGATCACCGCGCCGCGCTTGCCGTCGAGCGCATAGCCGCCGGCCGCACCGGCCGCACCGCCCAGCATCGTGCCGGTGTTGCAGGCGGCCAGCGTCAACAGCGCGATGGCAGCCCCGATCAGGCGCAGACGAGACATGAAAATACCCTCCGTTTCGTGGCTCTTCCCCCCTTAAACACACGAAACGGCAGAAAGCTTCCCCGTCCGATGAAGAAACCGCCGCGTTCCCGTTCCCTGGGTGCCGGGAACCTTGCCGCCCCGGCGGGGTTTGCCCGGTGAATCCCGAAGGTTTTTCAGCATCCCGGTTGGGGAGGACGGACCCATGATCCTGCGCAAGACGACTCTCCGCACCACGGCGCTGGCGGCGGCGCTGTCCCTCGGCCTCGGCGCCTGCCAGGGCGGCGGCAGCGGCTTCGAGAGCATGAGCACCGGCGAGACCGTCGGCACGCTGGGCGGCGCCGTGGCCGGCGGCCTGCTCGGCTCGCGCTTCGGCGGCGGTGCCGGCAAGGTGGCGACGGTGGGCATCGGCACGGTGCTGGGCGCCCTGGCCGGCCGCGAGATCGCCCGCTACCTGAAGGGCAACGACACCGAACGCGCCGCCGCGGCGGAACGGCAGGCGGTGTCGCAGGGCGGCCCCATCGACTGGAGCAACCCGGAGACCGGCGCCCGCGGATCGGTCCAGCCTCAGCGCACCTACCAGAACAACGCCGGCCAGACCTGCCGCGACTACACGCACACGATCTACGTGCAGGGTCAGGCGGAATCGGCGCGCGGCACCGCCTGCCGGCAGCCCGACGGAAGCTGGGCTTTGGTCAGCTGACGGCCTTGCGCGCGCCCTAGCCGTCCGTCCACATTGCGTGCACCGCACAAAAGGGGCACCATCAACGGGTTGTGGATTCAGCTGAAGGCGCGGCGCGAAGGCCATGGAGGCAGCGAGTACCATCATCCTCATCGGTTCGGTGCTGCTGCTCGCCAGCATCATGACCAGCTATGTGGCGATCCGCTTCGGCACGCCGCTGCTGCTCATCTTCCTGGCGATCGGGCTGCTGGCCGGCGAGGACGGGATCGGCGGCATTCCCTTCGACGACGCGCCGACGGCGTTCCTGATCGGCTCCGTGGCGCTCGCCGTCATCCTGTTCGAAAGCGGCTTCGACACCCGGCTGCAGAGCTACCGCACGGCCGCGTGGCCGGCGCTGTCGCTGGCCACCATCGGCGTGGGCGTCAGCACCGGCACCATCGGCGCGGCCGCGCACTACCTTCTGGACCTGCCGTGGATCGAGGCGATGCTGGTGGGTGCCGCCATCAGCTCCACCGACGCGGCGGCCGTGTTCCTGCTGCTGCGCATCGGCGGCATCACCATCCGCGAGCGGGTGCGGTCGACCCTTGAGATCGAATCGGGCAGCAACGACCCGATGGCGATCCTGCTGACCATCCTGCTGGTGGAGGCGGCGACCTCCACCAGCGGCCTCACCCCCGCCCACGTGGCGCTGGAGTTCGTGTGGGAACTGGGCGGCGGCGCCCTGGCTGGCCTGCTGGGCGGTGTCGTGCTGGTGGCGGTGCTGAACGGCATGCGCGTCGATCCGGGGCTCAACCCGGTGGTGTCGCTGGCCTTCGCGCTGTTCGTCTTCGGCGGCACCAGCGTGCTGGGCGGCAGCGGATTCCTGGCCGTCTACGTGGCGGGTCTGGTGGCCGGCAACGTCAAGCTGCGCGGTGCCCAGGGCCTGCGGCGCTTCCACAACGGGCTGACGTGGCTGGGGCAGATCGTCATGTTCGTGATGCTGGGCCTGCTCGCCACGCCGCGGGAGTTCGTGGACATCCTGATCCCGGCGGTCATCCTGGCGTTCCTGCTGATCCTGGTGGCACGGCCGCTGGCGGTGTGGCTGTGCCTGCTGCCGTTCCGCTTCACGGCGAACGAGACGACCTTCGTCGCCTGGGTCGGCCTGCGCGGTGCTGTGTCCATCCTGCTGGCGCTGGTGCCGACGCTGGGCGGCCTGCCGAACGGGCAGACGATCTTCAACACGGCCTTCATCGTGGTCATCGTCTCGCTGATCGTGCAGGGCTGGACGATCCGGCCGATGGCGCGCTGGCTGGGCCTGATCGTGCCGCCGCGCACCGGGCCGGTCGACCGCGTGGAGCTGGAACTGCCCGGCGAGGTGGAGCACGAGCTGGTCGCCTACCGCGTCCATCCCAAGAGCGCCGTGGCGCGCGGCCAGAGCCTGCCGCGCTGGGCGCGGCCGTCGCTGGTCATCCGCGACGGTCTGGTGGTGCCGCTGCACAAGGCGCGGCCGATCCAGGCCAACGACCACGTCTACATGTTCATCGCGCCGCACCGCCTGCCGCTGCTGGACAAGCTGATGGGCGGCGTGCGCCCGCTGGACCCCGCCGACCGCGAGTTCTACGGCGACCTCGTGCTGAACCCGGCCATCACGGTGGAGCAGCTGGCGGAGATGTACGGCCTGCCCATGGCCGTCGCCAACGCCAGCCGGACGTTGCGGGAGAAGTTCCACCTGGAGTTCCCGAACGGCTTCGAGCTGGGCGACCGGCTGCGCATGGGCGGCGTCGAGCTGATCGTCCGCGACCTGGACGAGGAGGGCGAGATCGCCTCCGTCGGCCTCGCCCTGGAGCCGGGCAAGGCGTCGCAGCCGCGCGTGGCGCTGTTCCTGCGCCCCCGGCAGGTGGCGAAGGCCATCGGCAACTGGTGGGGCCGGCAGTCCTTCCGCCGCTGGCAGCGCCGCCAGCGTCGCCCGCAGGACGCCGCGCAGGGGGATTGACGGCCCCTACAGCCCTTCCTGCTGCTGGCCGCGGACCATGTCGGCGAGCGCCGCGGCGGTCATCGGGCGGCCGAACAGGTAGCCCTGGAGCTGCATGCAGCCGACCGAGCACAGGAACTCGCGCTGCTCCACCGTCTCCACGCCCTCGGCCACGGTGATCAGGCCCAGGCCGTGCGCCATGCCGACGGCGGCGCGGACGAGGGCGGCGTTCTTGGTGTTCTCCGGCACGTCGATGACGAAGGCGCGGTCGATCTTCAGCTTGGCCACCGGCAACTGCTGCACGTAGCTGAGCGAGGAGTAGCCGGAGCCGAAGTCGTCGATGGCCACCTGCACGCCGATGCCCATCAGCTCGGTCAGCGTCCGCACGGCGGCCTTCAGGTCGCGCACGGCGGCCTGCTCGGTGATCTCCAGGCCCAGGCGCTCGTTCAGGCCGGGGTGCTCGGCCAGCAGCTCGGCCAGGCGGTGGGTCAGGTTGCCGCGCAGGAACTGCTGGCCGGAAATGTTGATGAAGACGCGGCCGGGCAGGACACCCAACGTCTCCCACTCCACCATCTGCCGCACGACCGAGGTCAGCACCCAGTCGGTGATCGGCACGATCAGGCCGCTTTCCTCGGCGACCGGGATGAACTCGCCCGGCGAGATGGCGCCCAGCGTGTGGTGGGTCCAGCGCAGCAGCGCCTCCGCACTGGTCACCTTGCCGCTGCGCGCCTCGACGATGGGCTGGTAGACGAGGTGCAGCTCGTTCCGCTCGATAGCGTGGGCGAGGTGCATGGTCAGCAGCATGCGCCGGGTCGCCGCGGCGGCCATTTCCGGCGTGTAGAAGCACACGGCGTTGCCGCCGTTGTGCTGCACGGACTGGAGCGCCAGCTTCGCCTTGGCGTTCAGCTCCTCGACCCGCTGGACCGTGTTGTCGAGCAGCGCCGCCCCCACCGAGACGCGCAGCCGCACCCAGTGGCGGTCGGCGTAGATGGAGGCGGTGACGCGGTCGTGCAGCACCTCGGCCAGGGCCTGGGCGTGCTCCAGGTCGTCCACCCGCGACAGGGCCGCGAACTCGTCGGCGGCGATGCGGCAGATGTAGGTCGCCTTGGGCAGCACCTCGGTCACGCGGGAGACCAGCGCCTTCAGCGCCGCGTCGCCGACGTGGAAGCCGAAGGCCTCGTTCACGTCGCTGAACTGGTCCACGTCCAGGCTGAACAGGGCGAAGCAGGGCGGCGGCTCGCCGTCCCGCAGGGCGTCGGCCAGCACCGCCTCGCACTCCTCCAGGAAGGCGGTGCGGGTCAGCACGCCGGTCAGCGGGTCGTGCCGCGCCAGGTAGGAGGCGCGCTGCTCCGCCGCCAGCCGGTCGGAGATGTCGCGGATGATGCCGACGAAGGCCGTCTCCTCCCCCATCCGCGCCTGCCCGACGCTGATGTGCACGGGGAACACGGTGCCGTCCTTGCGCTTGCCCAGCGTCTCCCGCCCCATGCCGATGATCTTGGAGCGCTCGGTCGCCAGATAGGTGTTCACGAAGCGGTCGTGGTCGCGCGAGAAGGGCGGCGGCATCAGGACGGTGAGGTTGCGGCCCACCAGCTCCCGCTCCTCGTAGCCGAACTGGTCGCAGCAGGACTTGTTGATGGAGCGGATGACGCCGCGCCGGTCGGCGATGACGATGCCGTCCACCGCGGCGTCCAGCAGGGTGCTGACGAACGGGTCGCGGCGCATCAGGAAGTCGGCGATGCGCTCCTCGTCGGCAATGTCCTGGAAGACGCCGAGGTAGCCTTCGGGCTCCTGCGCGCCCATGCGGTGCGGCACGACGCAGCCGGTCAGCAGCACCCGCCCGCCGCCGGGGCGCGGCACCACGCAGTCCACCGGCACCGTGGCGCCGGTCTGCACCACCTTGGCGAAGGCCTCGGCGATGGGCGCCACGCAGGGGCTGTCGATGTCGGCCAGCACGCGGCCGACCAGCGAGTCCGGCGCGGCACCCAGCAGCTGGCCGAAGCGGGCGTCGGCGTGGCGGCAGCGCTGCGCCTCGTCCATGTAGACGGTGGCGAAGTGGCCGTGGTCGAGGAAGCTGGCGGCGAGCGAAGCCATGAAACCGGGGGCGCGCGTGAAGCTCAGGACGCGCAGCTCCTCCGGTTGCTCGGTTTCGGTCGCGGTGCGGTTGGACAAGGCCCTTCCTGCTTCCTCAAGCGCCACACGACGGGGCGCGGCGCAGCGCCGCCCCCGTGGCATCCCCGGTTGGCATCGTAGCACCCAATGCGAGCAGTTGTCGCGTCCGGTGCCTAAAACACAAACAAAAGTTCTAGCCAATCCGGGTATAGCCGACCGGCCGCGCGGGGGTCAACCCGCGCCGGTCAGCCGGGCGCTTCGGTCACAGGCTATCAGCGTCCCCTCAGCGCCCGTGGACGCCCCACCAGTTGGTGGGCGCGCCGGGCAGCCCGGCCGACGGCGCCACCAGCGTGGGCACCGCCGAGGGGCCGAGGGCCAGCACGTTCTCCTCGGAGAAGACGGCGTTGGGCAGGCTGGCGAACTGCTGCGGCCCCATGCCGGTCAGCAGCAGGCCGTTGCGCTGGCGGGAGAAGCGGAACTGGCCGGCGTCGATGTCCGCCCGCCGCTCCAGGGGGTAGTACATGGGGGTGCTGGAGACGACGCGCACCTGCGCCGTGCGCCCGTCCGGCCCGACCACCACGTCCTCCACCTCCCCCAGCTCCCGCGTGCCGTCGGCGGAGAGCACGACGTGGCCAAGCAGGGCCGCCGGGGAGATGGTGTCGAGGCTCTGCGCCTCCGGCCCGCCGGCACAGGCGGCGAGCGACAGCAGGCCGAGGAGGGGCAGAAGCGGGCGGTGCATGGCGGATCTCCCTGGTCGCGGCGGTTGCCCTGGGACAACGCGCGGCGCGGGCCGTTGATCCGCCGGACCGGCCGTTCAGGTCAGCCCTGGGCGGCGCGCAGGAGCGGGTAGTAGACGACCTCCGCCGTCGGCTGCGCGGCCGCCGCCCGGGCGCCCATGGACATGATGTCGGCCATCTGGCGCTGCGTCTCGGTGTGGAAGGCCATCAGCCGCTCGAACACGGCCAGCGCCTCGGCCTGTTCCGGAGTCGCATCGGCCACGGCCGGTTCCACGGGATGCTGCGGGGCGGTGGCGGCGGTCGGGAACATCAGGATCTGGGCCATGGCTCTCTCCATCGCTGGGGTGACGCCATATGACCACGTTTACTTTTTGTTAGCCATAATTAAGCGCGCCTTAACCGGTGACCTTTTCGGGCCCGGCCGGCGGGGAAATGTTACCGGATGTTACGCCGCGATACGCCCGGAGGCAGGGTGTCACATCCGGCCACCGCATGCGTTGCCCGGAGGGGCCGGGCGAATGTAACCGGATGAAACCGGATGAAACACTTTTCGATGGGGTGTTTCATCCAGCCACCGCCTCCATTTTCCCCAATGCAACCGGATGCAACACCATGCAACGGAATCGGCACGGTGTTGCATTCGAAAGTCCCCTCGCCTGCCCTGCGGGGAGGTGCGGATTTTGCGGCTGGCTGAGGTTTCGGCTGACGGTGCGAGTGCGAATGAAAAACACGAAGATTGAAAGATTGGAAGATTGAAAGAAACGTGCCTGGGCGGCTCCTCCGCACGGAGCGCAGACCACTGCCAAGCCCTTCTAATCTTTCAATCTTTCAATCTTCCTGTTTTTGATCACCCCCTTCACCGCCAGCCGTTGCGCCAACCTACGGCGTTGCGCTGGGTGCGGTATGGCCAATGATCGCATCCATCATCGCGGATCGTAGGATTTCTGTCAACGCACGGAGACTTTACGCCCTTTGACCCCACCCGAACCGCCGGGGCACACTTCGCGGCGGAGCGTGACAACTCCCGCAGCGGGTCCCCTTGGGGGCCAGCGCTGCACCCGTGATAGGCGGACCCCGGCTGCCGGCCGAATCCGCCGAACGACCGTGCCTGCACCCCGCGGGCGCGACCGGCAGCGCTTTGCCGGGAGGCCGCCCGCTATACAAGACCCGCGAGGGGAAGGCGGTGCGGGCACGTTCTCACGGGCGTGTTGTCACCCTCCCGGCGCCAGCGCCGCTCGCTGGCCCCGGCCGTGACAAGCCGGTCAACCGTGAGCCCGACCATGAGCAAGCAGTCTTCGTTATCGTTAACGCGCCGCCACGTCCTCGCCGCCCCGCTGGCGGCCTGCGCCGCCCCCCTGCCCGGCCTCGCCGCCGGATCCGACGCCGAACTGATCGCCGCCGCCGAGGCCCTGGACCGGATGCTGGAGTCGCACGACGCGCTCTACGACCGCCTGGACGAGGCGGGACTCGACCCGTGGGGCGAGCCGGCCTTCACCGCCTCCCTGCACGCGATGCGCGCCGCCGGCACCCGCTACGCCCGCACCCCCGCCGGCACGATTCGCGGCCTGCTGCTGAAGCTGCGCCGCCTGCGGGACGACACCGACGGCGGCGTGAGCCATTGGCACGAGGACCTGATGCGCACCATCGTCGCGGACGCGGAGCGGTTCGAGGCGATGATGGGGAGAGAGGCGTAGGTTGGGTTGAGCCGAAGGCGAAAACCCAACGCCCCTGCGATGCTGGAGGCGTTGGGTTGTTGCATCAAAGGACATGCAAACAACACCTAACGATACATTTCCCATATAATATAGATTTATATCCATGGTTGACGTTCTTCAATAGCACAATGCACAAGCTAATCTGTTTTTATTCATTTCTTGGTTTTTGCGGCTGCTTTGGCTTCATATACATTTCGGCAATTTTGAGAAATCCATCATTGGGTCCAAGATCTCTTGATATCACAAAATCGTCAGCAGCCTGAAACTGATACCGATTTTCCTCGATCACAAAAATTTCTCTATAGTTATCGTGAAGAACAATCTCATGATCTATATACTCCTGCGTTGCCGCGAAAAACATATGGGAAGGCGATAGCGGAATTGATACTCGATCCAACGATCCATTTCGCCCCATCAATCGTATTGGAGAGTCCCCAATGACAAAATCAACACGCCCGTTCTTATTATCAAGTATGTACCATTTAAGATTTGTTATCATATATACCATATGCTGGTCTACGCTAAACTCCCCCATTGCAGTGACACGCATATGCTTTGAAAATCCCTGAATATGATTCCTAAATATTTCCCGCAAATTTTCTTCACTAGCCTCTTTGAGAGGGCTGTCATCCCTTCTGGCGGCCTGCATAAACCATCCCAGATTCGGAAATATATCGGGATCTTCTCCTTCAAAGCGCTCCTTGACGCGAACAGTTTGCATCAACAAGAACTGTGCAAATGTCTTTTTCTCCAACACGGTAAGATTATCAACTCCACCACTCAGCATTTTCTCAACAATGAGCGACGAAGGCGTATCGATGCCCCTGGTAAAAAATTCTTTTTCAAGGTAAAATGGATCCTTTGCCCCGCTCCAGTCAACCGTATAAAGATTTTCAATAGCTCCCAATGATTTTATACTCTTACGGCCAGCGACCACCTTTGTATGTGGACGGTAAAATCTGTTTACAAGATTGTCGTCGCCACACCACCTGCGCGTAAGAAACTGGGGTAGCCAATGATGATTAGTAGGATTTGACATACACCGCCCCCCTATAGCCACGCAGGTGTCTTCGCTTTATTTTTCTTTTCACTAATATGGACAATCTGATCCCGGTCGTTCTACGCCACGTAACATCTCGGCAAAGGGTAAAGATGTTTTCAGCGCGCCGCCCCCCACCTGACCGGGTGTCCGCTTTCGCGGCGTTACGGTCGGCTAGCGCGCCTACTTCCTGGTAGGTGAGGCCCAGGGATGTGAATCTTGCGGCCTTTATCCCGCGTCGGTCAAGGAACAGTGTGGCGCTTCGCTCTGGAGCGTGTCCGCCGTTGGGCCGCGCCTGCGGCTTGGCCCAACCTACGGGGAAGCGCTGTTCCTTGCCGACACTTGCCCCCACCCGGCCTTCGCTTGCGCTCGGCCACCCTCCCCCGCTGGGCGGGAGAGGGTTTGGTCGGCTGGCGGCAGAATTCCTTTTCCGCCGCCGACGTTCAACCCAACCCGCGCCCTACGCCTTCTTCACGAACTCCGACTTCAGGTTCATGGCGCCGATGCCGTCGATCTTGCAGGCGATGTCGTGGCCGTCGGCGCCGTCGACCAGACGGATGTTCTTCACCTTGGTGCCGCCCTTGACCACCAGCGAGGAGCCCTTGACCTTCAGGTCCTTGATCACGGTCACGCTGTCGCCGTCGGCGAGCACGTTGCCGTTGGCGTCACGGATGACATGCTCCTGCGACGCCTCGGCACCGGCGGCGTCGGCGGCTTCGGGGTTCCATTCGTGGGCGCACTCCGGGCAGATCCAGAGGCTGCCGTCGTTGTAGACGTGTTCGGAATTGCACTGGGGGCACTTCAACTCGCTGTCCATCCTGGTCCTCGTCGTCTGGAACGGCGTCCTTGTGCACGGACGGGGCTTCCGTTGTAAGACGTGTTCGACTTTGGGCTACCCCCGCAGCTTAGCCCAACCTGAGGGCTAACGTGAACGCGTTTCGCCATTTGACGCGTCTGGCTGCGGCAGATTGATCCGTGAGGAAAGTTGCCCAACAACTTCCTTGGTAAGCAAACCTGCCAGTGCGGCAGCAAGAGCCACACCGTGCCAAGTGGTCACGGCCTCAATCGTCACACCGCCATAAAAAAGTTTCGTTAAAATCTTACTCTCAACCGCAAAATAAGACATAACCCCTATAATTGCCCCAGCGATTACCTGAGCAAGATATACAACCTGATACTGTATCATTGTCCAGCTTTCGTCATGGATCGATGGGAGCGACGTGAAGGAGCGAATAACTGCGCCTGCCGCACCACAACAACTTGCTAGAACAGAAAATTTAGCAGCTTCAGTGCTAGCAAAAAAAAGAACAGAAATATTCATAACAAATAACACAAACACAAGCGGAAGAAGGTATATGAGGAACGCATCCCGCCGAGCCGTATTCTTGGGCGGAACAATCACATATCCGCAAACACACTCTTCCTCCGCACACTCTTGCAATGGTAGGCTTGGGGCGTTATCTGGCCTATATACCATCTTATTTTTTCGGGCACCGCAAGCGAACCCTACCCCTCTCGGGTGGGCAGCGTGCACGGCAAGCCCTAGAGACGCGGCCAAGGACAGCGTCTGCGCAGTCTGCTCATCCAATTCTGGTCTTCTGCGTGGCAACTGCACCTCCCCAGCGACTAAGCTAAGCTTAACCCTTTTTTTAGCTTCTCTGCCAGCCAAGACATACCGCATTCGGTATGGTCTAGCTTTGGCATAAAAACGAAGGCCCGCCGATCGGCGGGCCTTCGATATGCAATATATGGTGAGCGCGCTGGGATTCGAACCCAGGACCTACTGATTAAAAGTTCGTCGAAAGACCACTCCCCGACCCGTTGGAAATCCCGTGTCCGTTCTCAGCGCGCTCCACATCCATTGGAAAACCGTGCTTTTTCATTGACGCCCACTGACACTCGCGGACATGATTGGACGACGAAAACGCGTACAGGGACGGACACAGTGCGGACACGGGTGCGGACATGACCAAGGTTCTGGACCGACTGACGGACACGATGGTCCGGAAGATGCTCCCGCCGCCGTCGGGCAATCGGATCACCTACGACAGCGAGGTGAAAGGATTCGGCGTGCGAATCACCGCGGCTGGCGCCCGCTCCTTCATCCTCAATTACCGGGTGGCCGGGCGGGAGCGGCGGTACACCATCGGTTCGTTCCCCGACTGGTCCGTCACCTCCGCCCGCGATGAAGCGAAGGCACTGAAGAAGCGCATCGACCGCGGGGAAGATCCGTTGCAAGAGCGGGAGGACGCACGGGCCGCTCCCACCGTTGCCGAGCTGGTCCAGAAGTTCAAGGAGGACTACCTTCCCCGTCGGCGACCTGCCACCCAGCGGGACTATACCCGCTGGCTCGATCGCTTCGTGCTGCCCAAGCTGGGGCCGATGAAGGTCGCCGACGTTCAGCACGCCGACGTCGACGGCATCCACCGCGCGATCAGCAGGAACACCCCGATCCAGGCGAACCGGGTGGTGGCGGTCATGTCCAAGATGTTCGCTCTGGCGGTGAAGTGGGGCATGCGCCCCGACAACCCCGTGAAGGGAATAGAGCGCAACGGCGAGGAGAGGCGTCAACGGTACCTCTCCCCTGATGAAATCGCCCATGTCTGCGCAGCGCTCGCCGCCAGCAAGGAGCAATCAAGCGCGAACGCCATTCGCCTGCTGATGCTGACCGGCGCCCGGCGGATGGAAGTCCTGGCCGCGACCTGGAACATGTTCGACCTGCAGGCCGGTCTATGGATCAAGCCCAGCGCCCACACGAAGCAGAAGAAGGAGCACCGGGTTCCGCTCTCCGCCGCTGCCCTGTCTCTGCTGACCAGCATGCGGGATGCAGCGGAGAAGAAGGCGGGAGACGGCGACGTCGTACCGTACCTCTTCCCGGCCCGCACGGGAGAGGAAGGGCACCAAGGCGAGGTGCAGAACTATTGGGAGGCGATCCGCGAGAAGGCGACCGTCACCGTGTGGGCGGCTGCCCCGGACACCCTGCCCGGCCGGCTTGTGGCGGAACTGGCAGAGCGGACCAAGCGCAAGCCGAGCTATGCGGCGGTGAGGGCGCTGGCCGCTGAGCGCAAGGTGACACTGCCTGCCGGGCTGACGGATGCACGGGTGCACGACCTCCGGCACAGCTTCGCCAGCATCCTCGCCAGCGGCGGCGCCTCCCTCCCCCTCATAGGCGCCCTGCTCGGGCACACCCAAGCGTCGACCACTCACCGGTATGCCCACCTGTCTGACGATCCGCTCCGGGCCGCTGCCGAGCGCGTGGGCGCCTTGGTGACGGGGGCGGCCGGGGGGAAGTCGGCGGACGTGGTTCCGCTCCGGAAAACCAAAGCGTAGAGGTAGATGGCGACCATGGAAAAGTGGCCCACCAGCTTCTCCGAAGCGCGCGCACCGATTGATCGCGCCGAACTACACAAAATCCTCGACCGCCTACTAGATCTGCGAGATCGGACAAACCTCGAAACATGCACAGATCCCGGCGCGGTCCCGCTGCACCCTGATCAAGATGCTGGTGACCCGGCCAAAGGAAAGTACATCTGCGCCCTCGCCGCTGCATATCAGGCCAAATCCCTTTACATTGCTGCGGCGGGATGGGCAATCAACCAAATCGTCGGATCCGTTCTCTCGGGGGAGGAGACTGACAGCAATTCACATGATTGCGAAGCCGCCGGCAGCGATATGGCTCAATTCGGATATAGTTTAGCCGACGAAGATCCAACTACTGCAAGAAGTATTGTTTGTGAACTTCTCAAGGAGATGCCGATACCTGACAGCCTGGGATTTGCACTTCGGGACAGCCTATCGGCATTGAACGTGGGCGAGGTAATGCTACTTGCAAAGCCGAGCGCCAAGGGCAAGCATGGCAAGCCTTATACTTTAGCTGGATTGCGGCTTCGCGCTGTAGAGCATGCAAATTATTTGTACGGCAAGGGGTACAAACTAAAGTCGGCACATGAGATAGTGGCATCCGCATTTTGTGTTAGCCCAGATAATTTGAAGACGTGGACAAGTCGCCTTCTGCCAGAAATATTCGGGAGAAAGCACGTCAGTGACGCCATTGGCCGAGCACGAGATGCTGGCAAAGCTTTTTCCCGCCATCCGATCGGAGCCGGATTTGACGCAGTTGATGCAATACAACTCCTTTCGAATGAAGGCTTTTCTCTCACGATCGCTAGGATTTTCGAGAGAGAGAGCATCATTGATATTGGGAAAGAGTACAATGAAGCACTGCGGAAATGACTGCGCGGCGCAAATCGAGTAGTGGTTTGCACCCTGCCGGAGGTGCAAATCGTTCCCAGATTTGCACCTCGTTCCAGGTGCAGGATCGGGCCAAATAAGCAAACTGAAACCGAAGTATCTGGTTGGCATCCTGTGTCCGTCGGTGGCCGTAAACATGCGGCCGATTGCGAAGGACGGACACATGCAGACGATTGCGCCAGATATTCCCCCCCGCGCCGACACCATCCCGGGCATTGAGGGTGGTGTCCTCCGCGTCGGCGGGAGGGTCTATGTGACGGAGGAGCGGCTTGCCGCCGCGCTGGACGTCACCACACGCACGGTGCGCCGCTGGGATGCCCAACGCCTCACCCCGCCGAAGATCAAGTTGGGCCGGACGGTGCTGTTCGACTACACCGACCCGGCCGCATGGCTCGAGATGCACCGGCAGCACGGGGGGGCGGCGGCCCAGAAGCGGGGTGGCGGGGGCCGGCGGTGACGGAATCCCCTTCCCACCCAGAACGCTTCGCCCAGGTGCCCGCCCGCATCCTCGTTGATTCGAACCTCAGCCGCGACGCCCGCTGGCTGTTCTCCCTGCTGGCGACGCACGCCGACAAGAACGGCAAGCTCCACCGCTCTCTCGCGTCGATTGCCGCGGTGGAGGGGGTGTCCGTCAGGACGGTGGAACGGTGGAAGGCAGAGCTCGAGGCCGCCGGCTATCTGGTCACGATCCCCCGCCGCGGGAGGGCCAGCGAGTACGTGCTGGTCCGCGACATGGACTCGATGGACGAGGCGAAGCAGGTCAACGCGAAAATCAACGGCGCGCGGCGGCAGCGATGCTCCGAGGCCGGCAAGATCGGGGCTGCCCGCCGGGCCGAAAGTCGGGGCCACGCTGGGGGCAATAACGCCGCCGCACCCCCGACAGATTTGTCGCGGGCCCCCGACAATCCTGTCGCGAGTACCCCCGACAATCCTGTCGCTCCACCCGCGACAATCCTGTCGCCCATAACAGTACCAAGTAAACAGAACCAGGAAGAACATAATCATCACCAACATATTCCGCTTGCGTCGGCGCGTTCTGCGCCTGACCTCATCGACCTGACCGATCCGCCGTTCGGTGCGCCCGCGCCCGTCTTGCCGCTGAACAAGCCCAAGCCCCCACCGTCACCATCCGCCCCGCCGATCGCTGAACAGGCGCGAAGGAGGACGTCGCGATGAACAGCCGCCCCGCCGACACGGAGGTTGCTCAGGTGCACGAGCCCGCGCTCAGCTGGCCCGCCGCCCCCAAGGGCCGGTTGGTGATCGGATCGTTCCCCCTCGCCCGCCGCTTCGCTCCGCCTCGCCGTACACCTCGCCGCTCAGGCGCAGTGCAGCTCGAGCTGTTCACCGCCGACAAGCCGCCGGCCGGCTGAGCATGCCGGCTCGACCGGCGCGGCGCGCCCGACACGCCCGCGCAGTCCCGGCCTCACCAACTCCCTCGACCCGCAACGACATGACGGAGGCGCCGCATGGCTGCTGACAACCTCACCCTCATTGCCTCGCTGCCGAAGAACGCCACCACCGTGACCACGCTGGCGCGGGAGCTGGCGTCCATCATCACCGCCGACCTGGAGCCCATGCCCGACGCCGCCACGCTCGCTGCGCTACGAGCCGGTCTCGCTCGGCAGGTGGTCGCCGTCGGGCCCGCCGTCGCCGCGGCCGCGCTGAGCCGGATGAAGACCGCGCCCGGCCCGGTCGGGATCGATGCTCGCCGCGCCCGGTTCGGTGGCGTCGCCGCTGCGCTGGCATCCGACTTGGCAACCGCCAAGGAGACCGCCTGATGCTCACCACCCGCTCCGACATCATCGCCGCCGCGCTGGCGCCGCTGCTGACATCGTTCCGGCCGGTGCGCCGGAGTCGGATCGATGCTGCACTCGCCGCCGCAGGACACAACCCGGTCACCAATGCTGAGCTTGACGCGCTACTATGGCGCGTTACGGCGCCGCCTGTGACAGCCTTTACCACACCGTAGATGGAGGTTCTCGTGAAGCCTGATGAAATATGGACAGAACTCGCCCGCCGGGCCGTTTCGCCCGACGATACCCCGCAACGCAAAGCGGAACGCTGGATCGAGGCGGAACGGGCCGTCAAGGCGGCCGGGAGCCGCTATGCAGGCCCGGCCTGGGCATTGGTGAGGGACATGCGCGATGGGGACATGATCGCGGCCTTCAATGAACAGGTTCAGGCGTTCCGTGACCTCCCGTCGAGGGACAATGCGTCTGTGGGGGGCGCGCAGCCAGCGCAAAGGGTGCGGCAAAGCTCTTGGCGCGTCCGGCGGCCCCCTGGCCTGTAACTTGGAGCGAACGCGGGCGAGGTGGTCGGCAGTCACCCGCCCGCTCCCAACCCCACCGACGCCACCCACGTACTGCCGAGCCTAGGAATTCACGCCCTGGTTCCAGGGTCCTTCCGGGGGGTGCGACGTGGGGGGTGCCCCCGCCCCGGAGGTTCGCTAGGTGCGAAAGCCTTATGGGGGTTCCGGTTCCTATTTCCCGGTGGTATCGTTCCTAGATCGGGGGGCCGATGGCAACGCAAGCAGAACTCGCCGCGCACCTGGATCTGTCCGACCGCTCCATCCGGGAACTTCTCGACAAGGGCGTGTTGCCGAATGCTCGGCGCGGCGCGCTCGACCTCGACGCCTGCCGCGTGGCCTACCTGCGCCACCTTCGTGAGATCGCCGCCGGCCGCGCCACCGGCCCGAGCGGTGACGAACTGACGTCCGAGCGTGCGCGGCTGGCCCGCGAGCAAGCCGACGGCGTGGCGCTGAGGAACGCCGCGCTTCGCAAGGAGCTTCTGCCGCGAGGCGAAGTCAACCGCGCCGTCGTCACGGCCTTCACCATCGTGCGAGATCGGCTGACCGCCTTGCCGGCGCGGCTGGCCGGGCCGCTCGCCCGCCTGACCGATGCGGAGGAGGTGCGCGGCCGGCTGGCGGAGAGCATCGCCGCCGTCCTGGGCGAACTGGCTGAGGAGAGAGTTGTCGCCGCCACGGAGGGCACTGCCGATGACGATTGAACTCCCCGTGTCGCCGCGCATGGCGCAGACCGCCACCGGATGGTTCGCCGCACTCCGCCCGCCGGCGCGCCTGTCCCTCTCGGAATGGGCGAAGCGGCACGCCCGGCTCTACGACGGTTCGTCATTCGTGCCCTACGCCTACCAGCGCGAAATTCTGGATGCGATGACCGATCCGGCGGTGCACCAGATCACTTTGATGAAAAGCGCAAGAACTGGTTACACGCAGATGCTGTCTGCCGCGCTCGGGTACTTCATCGCGCATCGTCCTTCGAAAATTATGGTGGTGCAGCCGACTACTGAGGATGCCGAGGATTATTCGAAAGACGTCATCGACCCCTTGCACGAATGGCCGGTGCTGACCGGGCTGCTGTCCGAGGTGGGGGCCAAGAAGAAGGGCAACACCATCAAGCGCAAGGCGTTCCCCGGCGGATCTTTGCGCATCACCGGCGCGAACAGCCCGCGCGCCTTCCGACGCATCGACCTCGACGTGCTGCTGTTCGATGAGGTGGACGGATACCCCCCGGTGGCCGGCAAAGAGGGTGACCAGATCGCGCTGGGCCTGAAGCGACTGACGCAGTCCCTCCACCCGCTCGCCGTGCTCGGCAGCACGCCGCTACTCGACGGGGAATCGAAGATCGCCGAGGCCTTCGCCGCCGGCACGATGGAGTACTTCTGCGTCCCTTGCCCCCGCTGCGGCGAGCGCCAGGCCCTGCGCTGGGGCGACGGGACCGGGGCCGGGATGCGCTGGCGCGACAACGACCCGGAGACGGCGCACTACGTCTGCGTTCACGGCTGCCCCATCGACGAATCGTTCAAGGGCGACATGATCGAGGCCGGCCGGTGGGTGGCAGAGTCGCCCTTCAAGGGCCACCGCTCATTTCACATCTGGTCTGCCTACTGCCCGCTGCCCGGCGCCGCTTGGCCGAAGCTGGTAGCCGAATTCCTGGCCGCTCGGAAGGACCGAGAGAAGTTGCAAGTCTGGACGAACACCGTGCTTGGCGAGTGCTGGGTTGACCGCGGAGAGGCCCCGGACTGGCGGCGGCTCTACGACCGACGCGAGCCGTGGGAGCCCGGCACGGTCCCGGCCGGCGGGTTGTTCCTCACCGCCGGTGTCGACGTTCAGCGCGACCGCATCGAGGTGTCCGTTTGGGCTTGGGGCCGAGGCAAGGAGAGCTGGCTCATTGACCATCGGGTGCTGATGGGCGACCCGTTCGAGGCCGCGGTGTGGCGCCTCCTTTCCGCCATGCTGGCGGAGACCTTCCGGCATGAGGGCGGCGCGGCCATGCCCATCGTCATGGCGGCTGTCGACGCTGGCGACGGCGTGACCATGGAGGCGGTGAAGGCATGGGTGAGGACCGCCGGCCCGCGGGTGATGGCGATCAAGGGCAGTTCGCTGGCGCTGGCGCCGGTGCTGGGGCAACCGTCGACCGCCGACATCAACCACCGGGGCAAGCGGATTGCCAACGGCGTGAAGCTCTGGCCCGTCGGCACCGCCGCGGCGAAGTCGGAATTCTATGGGTGGTTGCGGCTGCCTCGCCCGTCCATCGAGAGCGGCGAGGCGTTCCCACCGGGTTATGTGCACCTGCCGCAGCACATCGGCGAAGAAACGGTGAAGCAGCTGGTGGCCGAACACCGCGTCACGCGCGGTGGAAAGGGCCGCCCGCGGGTCACGTCCTGGGAGAGGCTGCGCGACCGCAACGAAGCCCTCGATTGTCGGAACTACGCCCGCGCCGCGGCGGCCCGGGAAGGACTGGACCGGCTGACGGATGCCGACTGGAGCGAGCTGGAACGCACCCTTGGCGCTGGCGCCCGAGACAAGTCCAAAGACCAGCTGGAAGCCGCTGCCCCGCGTCGTGCGATCCGGTCAAGTTACATCTGGGGTGGGACGTAGTTCATTGACCAAAGGACCGTGGTCCTGTAAAACAAGCATTACCACCAATTTGGAATGGTGTGATGCTTTTATTCCTGAAACGTGCACTGCCCAGCTTCTTCCGGCGCCGCTCCCTTGATGCAGCGGGCGGTGGCCGGCGGCTTGCCGGTGCGCGCACGATCGGGAACCTGAACAGCGAGATCCTCGGCACGGCGAGCCTCATTCAGAACCGCGCGGCCTATCTCGCGCGCAACAACGCGCACATCACGTCCGCCGTCAACGCCCTGGTGACCAACATCGTGGGGCCGGGAATCAAGCCATCGTCGCAGCACCCGAACGCCGGTGTGCGCGGCTATCTGCATGAGCTGTGGGCGCGCTGGATCGATGAGTGCGACGTCGACGGCGCGGGCGACTTCTACGCCGCTCAAGCGCTCATGGTGCGCCAGATGGTGGAGGCGGGGGAGAGCTTCGCCCGCTTCGTGATGCCGGTGGGGTTCTCCCGCAGCGGCATCCCCTTCCAAGTGCAGGTGCTGCACCCCTCCCAAGTCCCCATGGAGACGGTGGCCGGGCTCGTTGACCGCAACGTGCGCGGCGGCATCGAGTTCAGCGCCGACGGTCGCCGCGTCGCCTTCCACGTCCTGCCCTTCCGGCCGAACGACCCGCAGTCGCCCGTGGTGGGGAACCTGTGGAACCCGATCCGGCTTTCCGCGTCGGAGGTGGTGCACTTGTTCAACCCGGTCGAGCCGGGCCAGCTCCGGGGCTTGTCGTGGCTCGCGCCGGTGCTTCTGCCAGTGCACGAGCTGGACCAACTCCAAGACGCCGCCCTGGTGCGCGCGAAGCTAGCGAATCTGATTTGCGCCGCGATGGTGGATCCGAACGGCGACGTCGGCCGGCTGCCGGGTGAGCAGAAGGACGCCGGGATACTGGACGTCGGGTTGGAGCCGGGCACCATCCTCCCGTTGAAGCCGGGGGCGTCGCTGGAGTTCTTCGACCCGAAGGAGTCGCAGCACTACGGCGAGTTCATCAAGAGCCACCTGCAGGCCATCGCCGCCGGCCTTGGCGTACCGTATGAGCTGCTGACCGGGGACCTGTCCAGCGTCAACTACAGCTCGATCCGCGCCGGGCTCGTGGAGTTCCGAAAGCGGTTGGAACACTGGCAGTTCAACGTGGTGGTTCACCGGCTGTGCCGCCCGGTGTGGGATCGCTTCGTGATGGCCGTGGTGCTGGCCGGCTACATCGACCCGCTGGCCTACGAGGCTGACCCGGCGGCGTTCCACCGCGTCGAATGGCTGCCGCCCAAGCCCATGTGGGTGGACCCGCTGAAGGACGTGCAGGCGGAAGCGCTCGCCGTCGCGGCCGGCTTCAAGAGCCGCACGCAGGTGATCACCGGCCTTGGCTACGACCCGGAGCAGGTGGACCGGGAGCTTGCTGCGGATGCCCAGCGGGCGGAGCGCCTGCACCTGACCATCACGCCGCCCGCACTCCCGGCGCCCGCCGCGCCTGCTGAGGATGCCCCCGCCCATGCCTGAGACTCGGACCCGCGCCCTTGGCGGCGCCACGCCTTCCACGCTGAACCTGGAGGCCCGCACGGTCGACGTTGTGGCGCTGTCCGGCTACGCCCCAGCCGTGCGGCCCGGTCCCGCTCCGGACGGCGCCAACGAAGCGTGGATCGAGGAACTGGACGCGGCCGGCGCGGACCTGTCGCGACTCGTCGGCGGCCCGGTGCTGAAAGATCACCGCCCGACCACGGACAACGCCGTGGGCGTGGTGGACACGGCCCGCCTCGATGGTGGGGCCGGCGGGCGCATCCTCGCCACCGTCCGGTTCGCCGTCAAGCCGGCGGCCGATGAGCTGATGGGCGACGTGGGCGGTGGCATCGTCCGCGGCGTCTCGCTCGGCTACCGCGTGACCAAGTGGCAGGTGGCGGGCCGGCGCGATGGGTTGCGCGTCTTCCGCGCCGTGACCTGGGAACCTTACGAGCTGAGTTTTACCCCTCTGCCGGTGGATGCCGGCGCCACCGTTAGGAGCATAACCATGCCGGACTTCAAGCCCTGTGAAAAGTGCAGCACCCCGAACGGGTGCCAGAAGCTGGGCGGCTGCGTCCAGGACGCCGATGCCGGTTCCGGGGACACCCCGGCCGGCGGCGCGGCGGACACCACCACCGCCACCGACGGCGCGCGTGCGCAGGCGAACGCCGAGATCCGTTCCATCGCCCGCGTCGCCAATCTCTCCGCCAGCTTCGCGGACGGCCTGATCGACCGCGGCGCCACCGTCGAGGAAGCCCGCGCCGCGGCCTTCAACGAGCTGAGCCGGCGCGGCGGCGGCGTGATCGTCACCGCCGGGCCGGTCCAGATGGGCACCGACCACACGGACCCGACCGAGCGGCGCCGCGCGATGGCCGGTGCGCTGGCCGCGAAGCTCGCGCCGGGGCTGGTGAAGCCCGAGGGCCGCGACCGCGAGTTCATGGGCTACCGCGCGCTGGACATGGTGGCCGACCTCGCCACCGCCCGCGGCGACCGCTTCAACCGCTTCGACCAGAACGCCCTGCTGGAACGCGCGATCGGCGCCCACTCCACGGGCGACTTTCCTGCGCTGCTGGCGGACGCCGGCAACAAGATCCTGCTGGCGCAGTACGGCATGGCCGCGCCGACCTACCGGAAGTGGGCCGCGCGGCGCTCGTTCACTGACTTCAAACCGCACAAGTTCCTCCGCCTGGGCGATTTCCCGAGCTTCAAGAAGCTGTCCGAGAATGGCGAGCTACGGTACGGGACGATGAGCGAGAACCGCGAGCTGGTGACGGCGGACGAGTACGCCACGGGCATCGTCATCGGCCGCAAAGCTTTGATCAACGACGATCTTTCGTCGCTGTCCGACTTCTCCTCGATGATCGCGCTCCGGGCCGCGGCGGATGAGAACCGCATGGCCTATGGCGTTCTGACCTCGAACCCGACCATGAGCGACGGCAAGGCGATGTTCCACGCCGGGCACGCCAACCTTGCCGCATCCGGCTCCGCCATCTCCGTGGCGAGCGTCGGCGCCGCGGTGGCCGCGTTGCGCAAGCAGAAGTCCCTGGACGGCATCCCGCTCAACCTGGTGGCCGTCTTCCTGGTGGTGGGGCCGGACAAGGAGTTGGAGGCGAAGCAGGTGGTGGCGAGCATCACCCCGACCAAGGCCGGCGACGCCAATCCGTGGGCCGGCAACCTCGAAGTCGTGGTGGACGCCAACATCACCGGGAACGGCTGGTACGTCATGGCGGACGGCGCCATGTGCCCCTGTATCGTCTATGGCTACGTCTCAGGTGGTGAAGGGCCGCAGATCCTGAGCGAGCGCGACTTCGACACGCAGAGCGTCAAGGTCCGCGCCGGGCTCGACTTCGGCAACGGCGTCATCGACTTCCGTGGCGCCTACTACAACCCCGGCAACTGACCATGGCGACGTTGGCGGATCTTCAGACCTGGAAAGGCGCGCTGCAAAAGGCGCGCTATTCCGGCACGCGGCGAGTGGAAATCGGCAACTCCATCATCGAATACAAGAGCGATGCGGAAATGGACGCCGCCCTTGCCGCCCTGGACCGGGACATTGCCGCCGCGTCGTCTTCTCAACCCGTGCGGCTGATCCGCATTTCGTCATCGAAAGGGTTATGACCCATGAAGAACTTCATCCAGTCCGGTGATCTGATCGAAGCGACCGCGCCGGCCGGCGGCGTCACCAGCGGCGACGGCGTGATGATCGGCAACCTGTTCGGCGTGGCCGGCGGCACGGCTGCCGAGGGCTACGCCTTCACCCTCGCGACCAAGGGCGTCTATGAACTGCCCAAGCGCAGCACGGCGACTTTCACCAGCGGCGGCGTGGTGAGCTGGGACGTGTCGCTCAAGCACTGCGACGCGCCGGGCTCCGGGCTCTATCCGATCGGTGCCGCGACCGAGGCGGCCGGCAACGGCACGACCACGGTCAAGGTGCGCCTGGACGGTGTGTCGACCACCGCCGCGTAACGGGGTGGGGCGTACGGACATGCGCCCCTTCGCGCCGCTTCTGCCCGGTGCGACGGTCCAGCGGTGGGTGACCGTAACAACGACCGCAGCCGGCGACGCGCTCTCCTTGCGGCGTGCGCCGGCCCTTCTCAACCAAGGTGAGCCATGCTGACTGCCGAAGACATCGGAGCGACGATCCGGGACACGCTGGGCAGCTTCGCTGAGGCGGCCACCTACCGGGTGAACAGCACCTTCACCGTCCGCGCCGCGGCACTCACACCGGCCGGCTCAACGACGATCACCTTCGGCAACCTGCCCGCCGGCTTCACGGGCGCCCTGGCTGGTGACACCTTCGTGGTTGGGGCCGGCACCTACACCGTTGCTGCGCCTGTCACCCCGTCCGGCGGCTTCGTCACCGTGACCTTCGCCCCGGCGCTGGCGGTGCAGGTGGCGAGCGCGACGCAAGTAGTGCTGAGCCGGGCGACCGACTATCCGGTGCGGGTGCTGATGGAGCAAGTTGACGGCTACATGATCCAGGTGGGTCTTTATGCCGGTGGGGACTACCGATTCACCGTGTTCGGCCTTCCCATCGAGCCGTCCGGCTCCGGCGCGCACAAGGTGGTGTGGCGCGGGAAGACGCTGAGCGTCCAGGCGGAGATTTCCCGCGACAGCACCGGCGCCGCGTGGATCGTGCGGGCAAAATGACGGACGACGCCGACACCACCACCGTCGAATTCGAGCTGATTGAGGTGCAGCGGATCGACCGCGGCCCGATCATCGCGACCGCCCACGTGTGCGTGATCCTGGACGGCGTGGAGGTGGTAGTGCAGGGCCTGACGGTGCGCCGCTGCAAGGACGGCACCGCCGACGTCAGCGCCCCGGTCTATCGCTGCCCGCGGACCGGGTCATGGTTGCCGGCTGTGGTGCTGCCGCAAAAGCTTCTGGACGCCATCGCCTTGGAGGTGCTCCACGCCGCCACGGGCTACCGGGCGCAGCTGGTCCCCTGACCTGAGCACATTGTCTTACACCTGTAAGACACACGGCGTAGCCGTCTGTAACACACGCTGTAAGACAGGCTGTACACACTCGCACGTGGCGTGTACACAGGGTGTGTACGGTGTAAGACAGGCCCGCCATGGCAACCCCCACCATCACCATCCGCCTCGCCCCCGAGCATCACGCCTTGGTCAAGGAGATCGCCGCCCGGCTGAAGTCGGACGCGGCCCTTGCCGGCCGGCTGCGCGCGGCCTTGCAGCCTGAGGGGCCGGGCGCGCCGGAACCTGTCTTACAGCCTGTAGTACAGCCCAGCGCCCCCGCTCCTGCCCTGGCCGCACTGCCGGACGTGCTGGCGCGCCTGGACGCGTTGGAGGCGGCCGTCGCCAAGCTGACGCCTCGGAAGGGCCGCCCGCCCATGTCGGTGGAACAGCGCGAGCGCGCCAAGCGATTCGCCGCGGATATGCGGGCCTTCGCTGAGGCGGAGGGCTGCACCGTCGCCGCCCTGGCGGATCGGCTCGGGGCGTTGGGCGTCAAGCGCGACTACCTGATCCGCTACCTACGAGGCGAGCGGGTGTGCTCGCCGACGAAGGACGCGAGGATCCGGGAGCTGTTGGGATTGTCGGGCGGGGGTGCGTAACGCGTTACAGGCGGCGCGTAACGCGGAATTCGGCCCGGCGAGCCCATGGTGATTCCCATAGACCGCTGCGGCCTTGACGGCTCACCGGGATTTCCCGGTGAGCGGCGCCAGCGCCGCGTCGGAAGACCGCTGACGGGTGACGTCGGGATCCGCTATCGCTGCCGCCGTTGTAGGTGGTCGTCCGCAGGGGGCCACCTAGGCGCCCGACTCACGCAACAAGGCCAGCGCCTCCAGGTACTCCTTGCTCGGCCGGAACTGCTTCTTCGGGCGCGGTGCTGGCGCTGGCAGGCTTGGCGCGATCCGATTGCGTTCACGGTACGCCTCGATGGACGCGGCGAAGATCCGCACACCGCGCTTGCCCAGCGTGTGCCCCTCCAACTCGCCGGCCCTTAGCAGCTTCCGCACTTGGCTTTCGTCGGCGTCCAGGATGGCCGCAGCCGTGGAGACGCGCACCGACCGCTCCAGACCGTGGAGCAATTCGTCGTACGCCGGATCGCGGTCAAGGTGCGATCGGGTGGCGCGCGGTTGGTTGGAAGCCCTCGTCATGCTGGCTTCCGCAGCCGCATCCCCGGCCCGCCATCGCCCTGGTAGGGGCCGGCGGGGATGAACTCGACGCTGGTCACCACCTGCTTAACGCCGCGAGCGTGATCAAGTCGAAATCCCTCATGTCGACACTGTCCGGGACCGGGATCATCGCCAGCACGAGCGCCGCACAGAGGATGAGCACGGCTACCGTCTCCAGACCTCGCGTGGCCTCACCTGGGGAGCTCATTTCCCGTCCTTTCCCAGATAGCCGCGCTCGCGGAGGTACTCGACCAGCACCTTTTCCAGCAAGGACGCCACCGTGCGGTGGTCGTCAGCCGCAGCCTTCTCGGCTGCCTCCTTGATGCTCGGCTCTACGCGAACGCCGATTGCAGCAGTACGGGCCATGTTTGCACTCCGTTGCGATTGATTGCAGATTATCGTTGACAGCATCCGCGGTCAACGTCATCGTTCGTTTGCGATCTGCAAACAATTGCAAGCAGCCGGGCAGGGTGCGCCAACACCCCGCCCGGCCTGACCACAACCCGAGCTGCTGAGGAGCTGCGGACCATGGCTGGTTCCGAGAATACCACAACTGCGCCCGGTGGACGCCCCCCGCTGGCAGCACCACCGCCCGACCTGTTCGACCGCGTGTGTGAGATCCGGCGCGCCCGGGCGTTCACGCCACTCGTGGCCGTGCTGCGCAAGCTTCAGGGCTGCCGCTGCTTCTACTGCATGGCCCCCCTCTCCGCCCGCCACCACGTGCCCGGCCGGCGGGAGCGCGGTTGGACGCGCGACCACGTGCGGCCGCGGGCCAAGGGCGGCGGCAACGCCTGCAACGTCGTCCTGGCGTGCTTCGGCTGCAACCAGCTGAAGGGCGACCGCCTGCCCAGCGCCCTGGAACTCGCGGCCGCGCGGCAGCTGTGGGCCGCCGTGCTGGTCATCAAGCCCGCCGCGGTGCCGGCGGGGTGCCGTCCGTCCGACCTGCTGAACTGAGGGGATCCGACCATGAAGACGATAATGAACGGCGCGGACCTGTCGCGCCGAACGATCCTGGCCGGCTCCGCCCTGGTGACGGTGGGCCTGACGACCTCCGACGCTTTCGGCGCGGCCGTGGCCACCATCGAGGCGGAGGGGTGCGCCGCGCTCCAGGTGCATCCCGACGCCGAGCTACTGCGGCAGTGCCTGGAGTTGATGGACGGGTACCGGGAATTCGACCGGCTGTACGACGAAGAGGTCATGCTCGAAAGCCGGCTGCCGCCGGAATCGGTGGACGAACCGGAAGATCCGGCGTTCCTCGCCGCGGTGGAGCGCGCCGACGAACAGGGCTACCGGTGCGACGAACTGCGCCAGTCCATCAACGCGACGCCGGCCCAGACACTGGAAGGGATCGCGGCAAAGGCCATCCTCGCGGCTTACCACGACTTCGTGGAGCAGTCCGACACCAACGGCAACTGCGGCATGTCGGTGACGCGCGACCTGTACCGCCTCGCCATGGCCCGCGCCAGCAACCAGACGTTCCGCCAGATCCTGGCGCACCCGATCACCGCCGAAGTGCTGGCGTGGGGCATGGAGGACGCGGCATGACGCCCGGCAAGCTCCCCGAGCCTCCATCCGCCACCCGCCGCGCCGTGCTGGCCGGCGGTGTCGCCCTGGCGGTTGGCGCGTCGGCGCCCGCCGTTGCCGTCGCGGAGACCGAGCCCGACGCGCCCTTGCTCCGCGCCTGCCTCGACTGGCTGGATGGGGTGGCGGAAGTGGATCGGCTGTCCCTGGAACTGGACGCCGTGCGCGCTCGCCTGGGCGACGTCGCCGACCGAGAGCACCCGGAGATCGTGGCGGCGTGGCGCCGCGTGGATGAAGCGTGCGACCGCGCCGGCGATCACCTGAACCGGCTGTGCGAGGCTGAGGCGACATCCATCTTCGGCGTGTTCGCCAAGGTGGTCGCGGTGGCGCGGTTCGACCTGGACGACGAAGAGGCGAAACCCAGCTCGCCCCCCGACGTGCTGCCGGACCTCGTGCGGCTGGTGAAGCCCAGCGCCGGGCCGCTGGTGCGCCGCATCCTCGCGCACCCGGCCTTGGTCGATGTGCTGAGCCGCGAGGCCGCTTCGGTGGGGTGACGGGTGGCGGGGCTGAGTCCGCACACGCCCTCTCCGCCGCTCCGGCACGGGCAGGCCGCCGGACACGGACAGCCCCCGGAATACGGACATGGTGCGGACACAAAAGCGAAGGCCCCGAGCGATCCGTCGGGGCCTTTCGTCAACCGTTTGATTTTCCTTGGGAATTTGGTGAGCGCGCTGGGATTCGAACCCAGGACCTACTGATTAAAAGTCAGTTGCTCTACCGACTGAGCTACGCGCTCCCAAGGACGTCGGGAGGGCGGCACCATAGGGGGTGCCGGCCTTCCGGTCAACCGTCCGTCACTGTTTCAGCGTCTGCATCTTCTTGGCGTCGTTGGCGCCGGCCTCCAGCGCGAAGCGGTCGGCCAGGTGCTTCACCACGCGCGGGGAGACGAACTGCGTGATGTCGCCGCCCAGGCGGCCGATCTCCTTCACGAAGCGCGAGGAGATGAACTGGTGGCGCTCCGACGCCATCAGGAACATCGTCTCGATCTTCGGGTTGAGGCGCGCGTTCATGCCCGCCATCTGGAATTCGTATTCGAAGTCCGAGACGGCGCGCAGGCCGCGGATGATCACCCCGGCCTTGCACTCCATGGCGAAGTGCATGAGCAGGTTGTCGAAGGGCTGCACCTCGATGGTGCAGCCGTTCTTCTCCAGCGCGTCCACGTCCTCGCGCACCATCGCCACCCGCTCGTCCGTCGAGAAGAGCGGGCCCTTGCCGGCGTTGCGGGCGACGCCGACGACGAGGTGGTCGACCAGCCGCGAGGCGCGCTGGATGATGTCCAGGTGCCCGTTGGTGATGGGGTCGAAGGTGCCGGGATAGACCCCGATGCGGCGCTTGGACATGGTGGCTCCCTTGGCCTTATCCGGTCAGTCCGTCGATTCCGGGCTGCTGCTGTCCGGGGTGTCCCCGTTCACGCCGCCGGCTTCACCGTTGCTCTCGCCATTGGCGTCACCGTTGAGGTCGCCATTGGAGTCGCCGTTGCCGTTTCCGTTGGCGTCCTCCTCCTCCTCGATGGAGGCGACGGAGACGACGCGCTCCTCCAGGCCGACGCGGAACAGCGTGACGCCCAGGGTCTTGCGGCCGGCCACGCGCACGTCGTGGATCGGCATGCGGATCACCTGGCCGCCGTTGGTCACCATCATCACCTGGTGGGCGTCGGTCACCGGGAACGCCGCGACGATCGAGCCGTTGCGCTCGCCCATCTCCATGTTCCAGATGCCCTGCCCGCCACGGCCGCTGGTGCGGTACTCGTAGGACGAGGTGCGCTTGCCGAAACCACGGTCGGAGACGGTGAGCACGTACTGCTCCAGCCGCTTCAGCTCGTCGTAGCGCTCCTGCGTCAGGGTGACGGCGTCGGCGGGGACCTCGTCGGCCTCGGGCGCCGACTCGCCCACCATGTCCAGCCCCTCCTCCTTCTTCTTCTTGAGGTAGGCGGCGCGCTCGCCGGGCGAGGCCTCGACGTGGCGCAGCATGGACATGGAGATGATCTCGTCGCTGCCGATCAGCTTGATGCCGCGCACACCCGTGGAGGTGCGGCCTGCGAACACGCGGATCTCCGGCACCGGGAAGCGGATGCAGCGGCCGTCGCGGGTGGCCAGCAGAACGTCGTCGTCCTCGGTGCAGGTGCGCACGGCGATCAGGCGCTCGCCCTCCTCCTCCAGCTTCATGGCGATGAGGCCGTTGGAGCGGATGTTGGCGAAGTCCGACAGCTTGTTGCGCCGCACGCCGCCCTTGGAGGTGGCGAACAGGACGTGCAGGTCGCCCCAGGTGCCCTCGTCCTCCGGCAGCGGCAGGACGGTGGAGATGGTCTCCCCCTCCTCCAGCGGCAGCAGGTTGACGAAGGCCTTGCCGCGCGCCTGCGGGTTGCCCAGCGGCAGGCGGTAGACCTTCAGCTTGTAGACGATGCCGCGCGTGGAGAAGAGCAGGAGCGGCGTGTGCGTGTTGGCGACGAACAGGTCGGCGACCGCGTCCTCCGCCTTCATGCTCATGCCGGATCGGCCCTTGCCGCCGCGCTTCTGCGCGCGGTAGGTGGACAGCGGCACGCGCTTCACGTAGCCCGACTGGCTGACGGTGACGACCATGTCCTCGCGCTGGATCAGGTCCTCGATGTCGGCCTCGAACTCCAGGTCCTGGATCTCGGTGCGGCGCGGCGTGCCGAACCGCTCCTTCATCTCGACCAGTTCGTCGCGCAGGATTCCCAGCAGCTTCACGCGGTTGGCCAGCGTCTCCAGGTAGTCGGCGATCTGGTCGGTGACGTCCTTCAGCTCGGCGCCGATCTTGTCGCGCTCCAGCCCGGTCAGGCGGTGCAGGCGCAGGTCCAGGATGGCGCGGGCCTGCTCCTCCGACAGCTTGTAGGTGCCGTTGGGGCTGACGCCGCGGCCGGGCTCGTCGATCAGCTCGATGAGGGGGGCCACGTCGAGGGCCGGCCAGTCGCGCGCCATCATCTCGCCGCGCGCCCAGACGGGATCGGGGGCGGAGCGGATCAGCTTGATCATCTCGTCCAGGTTCGCCACGGCGACGGCGAGGCCGACCAAGGTGTGCGCGCGCTCCCGCGCCTTGCCCAGCAGGAACTCGGTGCGCCGCGTGATGACCTGTTCGCGGAAGCGGACGAAGGCGGCGATGATCTGCTTGAGATCCATCAGCTCCGGCCGGCCGCCGTTCAGCGCCAGCATGTTGACGCCGAAGGACGTCTGCAGCTGGGTGTGGCGGAACAGCTGGGCCAGGACCACGTCGGGCACGGCGTCGCGCTTCAGCTCGACCACCACGCGCACGCCGTCGCGGTCGGATTCGTCGCGCAGGTCGGCGATGCCCTCGATGATCTTGTCGTTGACGACCTCGCCGATGCGCTCCATCAGCTTGGACTTGTTGACCTGATAGGGGATCTCCGTCGCCACGATGGCGAAGCGGTCCTTGCGGATCTCCTCGATCTCGGTCTTGGCGCGCATGACGATGGAACCGCGCCCGGTCTGCAGCGCCGCCCGGCTGCCGGAACGACCGAGGATCAGGCCGCCAGTGGGGAAGTCCGGTCCTGGCACCAGCTCCATCAGCTCGTCGAGCGTGATGTCGGTGTTGTCGATGTAGGCGCAGCAGGCGTCGATCACCTCGCCCAGATTGTGGGTCGGGATGTTGGTCGCCATGCCGACGGCGATGCCGCCGGCGCCGTTCACCAGCAGGTTCGGGAAGCGCGCCGGGACGACGGTCGGCTCGCGCGTCGAATCGTCGTAGTTCGACTGGAAGTCGACCGTGTCCTTGTCGATGTCGTCGAGCAGCGATTCGGCCGCCTTGGCCAGCCGCGCCTCGGTGTAGCGCATGGCTGCCGGGGGATCGCCGTCCATCGAGCCGAAGTTGCCCTGGCCGTCGATGAGCGGCAGCCGCATCGAGAAGTCCTGCGCCATGCGGACCATGGCGTCGTAGATCGCGCTGTCGCCGTGCGGGTGGTACTTACCCATCACGTCGCCGACGATGCGCGCCGACTTCTTGTACGGCTTGGTCGAATCGTAGCCGCCCTCCTTCATCGCGTAGAGGATGCGGCGGTGCACCGGCTTCAGCCCATCGCGGACGTCGGGCAGCGCGCGACTCACGATCACGCTCATGGCGTAATCGAGGTACGATCGCCGCATCTCGTCTTCGATGGTGACCGGCGCGATGTCGGAGGCGGGAGGCAGGGGTGTCGTGCTCAAGAAACAGGCTCTTCGTTCTTGGGAGCGGCGGTCTCTCTAACCGGTGCCCGGGTTTCAGCCAAGGCGTGATCGCCGCGTTGCCTCATTAATATAGGTATTTCTACCAGCGTTCGCAGGTGCACACAACGTTTCCGCGTCAAGAACCCGGCCGGCGGCCGAGCCACGCGAAGCGCGCCGAAAGGATAGAGACGGATACCACACTCGCCACAAGAATTCCTTCGAAAAGACCGTGCTCGCCCCGCCCGAGGCCGACTGCCAGCCACGCGGAAACGGGGATCATGACAATTGCGTACGACACGAAATGCAGCACGGTGGGCACCCACGCGTCGTTCCGGCCGCGCAGCGCGTTGCCCATCACCGCCTGCCCGCCGTCCGCCACCAGGATCCAGGCGCCGAAGCTGACCAGCGGGACGACGCGTTCCAGCAACTCCGGGTCGCTGGTGTAGATGCCGGCCGCCGCCTCGGGGAACCAGCGGTAGACGACGCCGACCACGGCCAGGATGGCGCTGGTGACCGCCAGGCCGGTCCAGCCGGCCAGCGCCATCTCGCGCGCGTCGCGCCGGCCGTAGGCGATCCCGACCCGCACCGCCGTCGCCGAGCCCAGGCCGACCGCCGCCATGAACGGCACGGCGATCAGGTTCAGCCCGACCATGTAGGCGCCGAGCGCCAGCGGCGAGAGCATGCCGGCGATGAAGCCCAGCGCCGCGAACGCGGTGCTCTCCACGCCGATGCTGAGGCCCGCGGCGTAGCCCAGCGTGCGCTGGCGCGCCCACGCCCGCCAGCCCTTGCGCGTGTTGCGCCGGATGCCCCAGCGGGCGTGGTCGGGCATCCGCCAGATCACCACCAGCAGGCCCAGCCCCATGGCCCAGCGCACCGCGCTGGTGGCCATGGCGGAGCCCAGGGCGCCCATGGCCGGCAGGCCGAATCCGCCCCACACCAGCGCCCAGGCCAGCACGCCGTTCAGCAGGTTGCCGCCGATCATCGCCACCATCACCGGCAGCGGCCGCTGCAACCCCTCCAGGAAGAAGCCGGCGGCGACGTACAGCATCATGCCCGGCATGCCCAGCCCCAGCACCGCCATGACCTTGCCGCCGCCCTCGGCCAGTTCGGGCGTCTGGCCGGAGAGCAGGAGCAACGGCTCGCCGAACAGCGAGACCACCGCCATCAGCAGGCCCAACACCAGCGCGTAGGGCAGCGAGCGGCGCAGCACCCGCCCGCACTCCCGGTCCTCCCCGGCGCCCAGCGCGTGCGCGGTCATGGCGACGGTGCCGAGCAGCAGGCCGACACCGGTGCCGATCATCACGTTGTTGGGCAGGTGGGCAAGGCCGAACAGCGCCAGCTCGTGCGCGCTGAAGCGGCCGACGATGGCGGTATCGACGGCCATCATCACCATCAGCCCGGCGCGCGAGACGATGACCGGCGCCGCAAGGCGCAGCAACTCCCCCACATGCACGCGCACGCGGCCGGAGAGCGGACGGACGAGGGTTTCGCTGGCGCTCATGCAAGGAAATCCGGCGGGTGACGGCGAGGGGACGCCATCATGACCGAGGGAATTACTGCGTCAAGGAAGGACGCCATTCCGATTGCACAGTTGCGCGTTGCGCGCGTGCATCCGGAACCATCCGGGCGGGCGGGCCGTTCACAAGGCAGGTGTTCTTCAACAAGGAGACTGGGCGATGACCCGCACGATCCGGCTTCCCGTTCGCCAAATCGCGATGTTGAGTTTCCTGGTCGCGTTGACCGCCATGCTGAGCGGGTGCAACACAATGGAAGGCATGGGGCGGGACGTGCAGTCCGGCGGGCGGGCGCTCGAACGCTCGGCCGACTAGGCGGCAAGCCAGAAGGAGTTTGTCTTGAGCGATCCCCATAAGCCGGTCCCGGAGGTGCCGCCACCCGGCGGCCCGACCTCCCCATCGCCCGACCGCCCGGCCCCGACGCCGGAGCCGCGCATCCCGCCCAACCCGGAAACCCCGCCGGAGGTGACGCCACCCAGCGACCCGACGTCCCCCGGCGTCCCGCCGCCGTTCACGGCGTAGCGCACCCGTTTGCACCCATTTTCCAGGGGATGGCGCCGCGCCCGTGCGCGGCGCCGTTCGCGCGTCCGCGTCAGGCCGCGCTGGCGCCGGCCCCGGCCTTGGCTGGCTGGGTGCCGTAGAGCTTCTGCGCGCGCACCTCGAAGGCGTGGACCATACGGGTAACCGCCTCGTTGAACAGCACACCCATGATCTTCTGCAGGATCGCCGAGCGGAACTCGAAATCCACGAAGAAGTCCACGCAGGTGCCCTTCTCGTGCGGCAGGAAGATCCAGTGATTGTTCAGGTACTGGAACGGCCCGTCGGTGTACTGAACATCGATGCGCATGGCCGGCTCGTTCAGCTCGACGCGCGAGGTGAAGCGCTCGCGGATCATCTTGAAGCCGATGACGAGGTCCGCGTACATGACGTTGCCCTCGCGCCGGCGGATGCGCGCGGCCAGACACCAGGGCAGGAATTCGGGATAGCGCTCCACGTCCGCGACGAGCCGGTACATCTGCTCCGGCGTGTAGGGCAGGACCTTTTTTTGCGCGTGCGTCGGCATGGCCCTGCCCCGTCAGCCGGCCGTGGCGGCGAGCTTGGCGGCGCGCGCGTCGCGCAGCCGCGCGAAGTCGTCGCCGGCGAAGTAGGAGGAACGGGTCAGCGGGCTGGCCGACACCATCAGGAAGCCCTTGGCGCGGGCGAGGCGGGCGTAGCCCTCGAACTCCTCCGGCGTTACGAAGCGGTCGACGGCCACGTGCTTGGGCGTCGGCTGCAGGTACTGGCCGATGGTGAGGAAGTCGACGTCGGCAGCGCGCAGGTCGTCCATCACCTGCGCCACCTCTTCCTTGGTCTCGCCGAGGCCGACTATGATTCCGGACTTCGTGAACATGGATGGATCGATCTCCTTCACCTTCGCCAACAGCTGGAGCGAGGTGAAGTAACGCGCTCCCGGCCGGATCGTCGGGTAGAGCCGCGGCACCGTTTCCAGATTGTGGTTGAACACGTCGGGTTTCGCCGCGGCGACGACCTCTATGGCGCCCTTCTTCTTCTGGAAGTCGGGGGTCAGGATCTCGATGGTGGTATCCGGGGCGTGCCGGCGGATGGCGGCGATGGTGCGGGCGAAGTGACCGGCCCCGCCGTCCTCCAGGTCGTCGCGGTCGACCGAGGTGACGACCACGTGGTTGAGCTGGAGCTGCCCCACCGCCTCGGCGACGTTCTCCGGCTCGTGCGGGTCGAGCAGGTCGGGGCGGCCGGTCTCGACGTTGCAGAAGGAGCAACCGCGCGTGCAGATCGAGCCGAGGATCATGAACGTGGCGTGCTTGTGCTTCCAGCACTCGCCGATGTTCGGGCAGGCCGCCTCCTCGCACACCGTGTTGAGCTTGAGGTCGCGCATGAGGGCGCGCGTCTCGTGGTACTCGGCGCTGGTGGGGGCCTTGACGCGGATCCACATCGGCTTGCGCGCGACGGGGTTGTCCGGCCGGTGGGCCTTCTCGGGGTGGCGGAGCTTCTCGGTCGTGTTGGCCGCGGTCATGAGGTCAGAACTCCCAACGGCCTGGCAGGAATGCCGGGCCGGTCAACGGGCCGGTGACGCTCACGCGCGCCACTCCGGGGGAAACAGGTCGGCCGGATAGGCCGGATCGAGCGCCTCGTCAAGCGTGAAGGGGGGCGAGGACGGGAAACGGGTGAGGTCGGTTTCGGCCTCGTCGGCCGCGTCCTGGCGCGCGTCGGTGTAGGCGCACTGGAAAACGGCCTCGGCATGGGGACGCAGGCTGGGGCTGCCCGAGAGGGCGTCATCGAGCCGGCGGCGCTGTTCGCGCACCGTCCGCCGCCATCCACGCTCGCATCGCTCCCGCAGTTCCGGGCAGTACAGCCATTTCAGAAGGTGGGCGAGGAGCACGGTCAGCCGGCTCTTGATCTCCGAGCGCTGGCTGTTCCCCATGCTTTCGATCTCCTCGGCCACATTCTCCCAATCGACGGGCGCGTTGTTGCGGGCGGCACCGGCGCGGCGAAGCTCCGCCGCCTGGGACTGTGTCCAGGCGTAGAAGTCCTCGTCATACGCGGCGCTCGTTCGGCTCATGGGCTCGTCGACTGAAAGAACGTCACCTCGGCAATCTAGCTAGAAGTGGATCGCCCGGCCATAGGCATCAAGGACGGACTCGTGCATCATCTCCGACAGGGTCGGGTGCGGGAACACGGTGTGCATCAGCTCCTGCTCCGTGGTCTCCATGGTCTTGGCGACCGTGTAGCCCTGGATCAGCTCCGTCACCTCGGCCCCCACCATGTGGGCGCCCAGCAGCTCGCCGGTCTTGGCGTCGAACACCGTCTTCACCAACCCCTCCGGCTCGCCCAGCGCGATGGCCTTGCCGTTGCCGATGAAGGGGAAGCGGCCGACCTTCACGTCGTAGCCCTGCTCCTTGGCCTTCGCCTCCGTCAGGCCGACCGACGCCACCTGCGGGTGGGAGTAGGTGCAGCCGGGGATGGTGCGGACGTCCAGCGGGTGCGGGTGCTTGCCGGCGATGGCCTCCACGCAGATGACGCCCTCGTGGCTGGCCTTGTGCGCCAGCCAGGGCGGCTGGGTCACGTCGCCGATGGCGTAGACGCCGGGCTCGCCGGTGCGGC